>Ga0114932_10000830_pt1 | contig 36447 bp, 39 predicted proteins | sample 2SBtaG_2_FD_87286 | JGI IMG/M metagenome (GOLD analysis project Ga0114932, IMG submission 87286) | Deep subsurface microbial communities from Kolumbo volcano to uncover new lineages of life (NeLLi) - 2SBTROV12_ACTIVE470 metaG | ecosystem: Environmental > Aquatic > Marine > Volcanic ...
CGATTCGTGGGGGATATGCTGACCCCGCGCCCGCCCCTCGGGGCGGTTCCCGCGGGTGTAGTTCAATGGCAGAACTTCAGCTTCCCAAGCTGATAACGCGGGTTCGATTCCCGTCACCCGCTCCACAGCCCAGCGGCCCGGACGATCGCAGCTCTTGACCCTCCAGTGACTCGAGGGTCGAGACTGGGGCCATGATCTCCAGCGTCTTTCCCGTGCTCTGTGTCGACGACGTCGATGCGTGCCGCGAGTTCTACATGCAGGTGCTCGAGCTGGAGCTGGTGTTCGAATGCGGGTGGTACACCTCGCTCGTCGCGCCTGGAGACCGCGACAACCAGGTGGCGTTCGTCGAGGCGGGGCATCCCTCGGTTCCCGACGGCTTCAACGCGCCAGCCCGCGGGATGCTCGTGACCGTCGCGGTGGACGACGTCGACAGCGTGCACGACCGAGCGATCGCGGCGGGCCACCAACCCGTGCTCGAACTGTGTGAAGAGGGTTTCGGGCAACGCCACTTCATGCTCCAGGATCCCGCGGGAACGTTGCTCGACCTCATCCAGTGGATCCCGCCGTCGCGCGAGTTCCTGCGGGAGGTGGCGCAGTGGCGGCGAGCCAACCGATGAGCGAAGGGCTCCTGCAGATCGGTGAGTTCGCCAGACGGACGAGGCTCCCCGTCTCGACGCTGCGGTACTACCACGACGAGGGCGTGCTGGTCGCGGCCGTCGTCGACCCCGTCACCGGCTACCGCAGGTATCACCCCTCGCAGGTACCGGTCGCGCGTGTGGTCGCCCGGCTCCGCCGCGCTGGAGTCGGGCCCCGCGACATCGCGGCGGTGACCGTGGATCCCGACGCGGCGGCGTCGGTTCTCACATCCGAGCTCGATCGGCTCCGGTCCGAGATCGCCGATCGACGCGACGCACTCACCTTGCTCGAATCGGTGATCGGCGAGCTCGAAGGCGGGCAGGTAACGGCCCCCGAAGTGGTAACCCTGGACCCGTTCCTGGTCGCCTCTCTGCCAGGAGAGATGCGCGCCGAGCACCCAGCCGCCGACGTTCGGCGTTGCCTCGCCCGTCTGAGGAAGGCGTTTCCGCCCAAAGCCCCCACTGTGACCTACGGAGCGATGTTCCCGCTCGACCTCGAATCCGACCCTGTCGCCGTGTCTGTCTTTCACACTGCGCCGCGACCGCAGCAACCCACCCTCGAGCTGGGCGGCGGTCCCCATCTCCGGGTTCGGCACCGCGGCGCCGGCATCGAAGCGGCCTACGCCGTGCTCGTCGACGCAGCCGACGCGCGAGCTCTCGAACCGTCCGGGCGGATCATCGAGCTCTACGACAAGAATGACGACCAACTCGTCACCACGGTCTCCCTCGAGCTCATCAGCTCGTGAGCGTGGCGATCGCCCAGATCGTCGCCACCAAACCCACGACCGCCATGACGAGACTGCGTCCCAGCGGTGCTCGAGCGAGCTCGTCGTCACCACGGGCCTCGCTTCGGGGACGAGCAACTGCGAGCGCATTGCCGACGAGCATCGCGCCGCCAAGGGCGAGGACCAACAGCGGCAACAGATCCGGACCGAGAAACATCCGCTCGACCTCCTTGCGGGCTCGACTCTGGCACCTGCCACAGCCAGCGGCCAAGCCCGACGCGTGTCAGGCTCTCGGGATGGGCCGGCTCGATCGTCCTCAGCGCGCAGCGGTGTTTTCGTCGACACTTCTCGCCGCCGCCGTCGTGACCCTGCTTGTCCCGGCCATCGCGGCAGTAGCGATCTTCGCCGTGCTCGCAATCCTGTCGCTGATCCTCCGGGTGGTCGCTGTCGAGCGCGGTGTACAGATGTCACTGTTGGGACGCGTCGTTCTCGTCGCCGCCGCCGCGGTTCTCGGCACGCGGTTGGTGCTGTGGTTCGGTCCGATCGGCGCGCTGATCGCGCTTATGGCGATCGTCATGGTCCTGGTGATCGCGGGCGCAGACATCGGGTGAGATCCCCCGCCCGCGGCGTGCCATGCACGGATTCGAGCGCAACCCTCACCGAGAACCTCAACCTGGGAGGGCTTGCACCGATGGAACAGGGCGACGGGTGCGGGAGCTACTTCCTCTGTCCAACGGTCTCCCCGACCGCAGCTCCTTGCACCCGTCGCACTATTTCTTCGCAGCGCGTTCGCGCTGAATCTTCGCAGCGCCGTCGCACCATTTCTTCGCAGCGCGTTCGCGCTGAACCTTCGCAGCGCGTTCGCGCTGAACCTTCGCAGCGCGTTCGCGTTCAGCCGCCCCTGGCCATGTTGGCGAAACGGGTGTAGTGGGGGAGGAACGCCAGCCTGACGGTGCCGGTCGGTCCGTTGCGATGCTTGGCGACGATGACCTCAGCGGTGCCGATGTCGGCTGACTCCTGGTTGTAGATCTCATCTCGATAGATGAAGGCGACGACATCGGCATCCTGCTCGATCGACCCCGACTCTCGGAGATCGGCGAGCATCGGCCGCTTGTCGGTCCGAGCCTCGAGACCTCGACTCAACTGCGACAGCGCCACGATCGGGGTCTCCAGCTCGCGAGCAAGGATCTTGAGCCCACGAGACATCTCCGACACCTCGACCTGACGGCTCTCAGCTCCGCCTCGACCGGTCATCAGCTGGAGATAGTCGACGACGATCAGACCCAGATCGCCTAGCCGGCTCTTGAGCCGCCGAGCCTTGGCACGAATCTCCATGACGGTCAGGTTGGGGTTGTCGTCGATCCAGATCGGCGCCTCAGCGAGGCGCCCCACACTGCGGGTGATCTTGGGCCAGTCGTCCTCAGAAAGCTTGCCGGTGCGGAGCCGCTGACTGTCGACCTTGGCATCTGCGCACAGAATTCGCTGGGTGAGCTCGAGATGCCCCATCTCCAATGAGAAGAAGAGAACCGGCCGCTGCGCCAGCAAGGCCGCGTGTGACGCCATGCCAAGAGCGAAGGCCGTCTTACCCATGGCGGGGCGAGCGCCGATCACCACGAGCGAACTCGGCTGGAGCCCCGACAGCAGCTCATCGAGATCCATGTAGCCGGTGGGCAAGCCGGTGATGGCCTCCCCACGCTCGTAGAGCTCCTCGAGTCGGTCGAGGTTGGCGTCGAGCAGATCCCGGATGGACTTGGTCGAATCGACCACCCGCCGCTCGGCGACCTGAAACATCATCGCCTCGGCCTCGTCGACGGTCTTCACGACATCGTCGGGGTGGCTGTAGCCCAGCTCGGAGATCTCGCCGGCCACGGCGATCAACCTCCGCAAGAGAGCGTGATCCTCGACGATCTTGGCGTAGCGGGCCGCGTTGGATGTCGCGGGTGTGGCCATCTGCAACTCGAGGAGCCGCTGCGGTCCTCCGACCTGATCGAGGAGACCCGACCGGGTGAGCTCTTCGGCGACCGTCACCGGGTCGGCGGGCTCACCGGCACCGTACAGAGACGCGACCGCATCGAAGATGTAGCCGTGGGCGGGAACGTAGAACTGATCCCCGTCGAGGAGCTCGACTGCAGGGCCGATCGCATCGCGCGAGAGCAACATGGCGCCGATCAGCGATGCCTCGGCATCGGCATTGTGCGGCGGAACCCGGGCAGCGCGTCCGGAAGTCTCTGGGAGGCGCGGGCTGTCGTCGAAGCTCATTGCTCGCAGCCTGACAGGCCAAGCCTGTGGCCAGCTAGATGTACTTCCTGGGGAAAAGATCGCCCAGATCTGTGGATATCTGGAGAGTTGTCCACAGATGTATGACGGACGCGTGACGAACGAGCCCTCTCGGCGGAGGGCGCGCCGATGGTTGGCGGCATGTTTTCGTTCACGTAGCGGGCCCCGAACATCACTGTCCGTGGCCCAGTCATCAGTCTTGGGGCCCCACCTCGACGGTGAGTGAGAACCTCACCTCGGGATGTAGGCGCACGCCGACCTCGTGGGTACCGACGGTCTTGATGGGCTCGTCGAGGGTCATCTTGCGCCGATCGAGCTCGATCTCGGTCTGGGCAAGAACGGCGTCAGCGATCTCCGATGTGGTGACCGAGCCATACAGCTGATCGCCCGACCCGACGCGGGCCGACACGGAGATGACCGCAGGAACCAGCTTGCGCGCCACCGCTTCGGCGGACTCGCGCGCCCGGTTGTCGCGGACATCGCGCGACCGCTGCATCGAGGAGGCCTGGGACATGGTTCCCTCGGTGGCGCGCAGAGCGAGCCCCTGAGGGATGAGGTAGTTGCGGCCGTAGCCGTCGGCCACCTCGAGCACATCGCCCGTGTTGCCGAGACCATCGACATCGCTTCGGAGGATCACCTTCATTCGGAGGCCTCCTCCTGTGCCACGGCAACCACCTCGTCCTGCTGATCCTCAGGAGCGTCTGCTGCGCCCTCGGGACCGTCGGCATCCTGCGGCGGTCGATCCGGACGGTCCCGGTCGGGACGTCCACGACGCTTGTCGCCCTTGCGCTGGGTCACCACCCGCTGGGCGTACGGCAAAAGGGCCATCTCGCGTGCGACCTTGATCGCGTTGGCAACTTCGGCCTGCTGCTGGCGGTTGTTGCCCGACACTCGCTGTGCCCGGATCTTGGCCCGCTCGGACAGGAACGCCCGCAGAAGGGTGACGTCTTTGTAGTCGACGTAGGTGATGCCATCTTTGACGATGGGGCTCACCTTCTTCTTGCGGGGTTTGGCCCGAGCGTCTTTGCCCTTGGCCCGTGGTGCTTTCTTCTTTGGTGCCATTAGAAGGGCTCCTCTTCGGGAATGTCGTAGCCGCCGCCGTAGTCGGGACCGGGTCCACCCTGCTGGCGGGGTGCGCCACCGCCGCCGCCACCACCCGTGGGAGCACCGCCGCCGGGGCCTCCGCCTTGTCCGCCGCCGGGACCGCCGTCGCGGCGCTCGTTGCGTGCGACGTTGGCAGTGGCCCATCGAAGGCTGGGGGTGACTTCGTCTGCGACGATCTGGACGGCCTGGCGCTTCTCGCCGTTCTGGCCCTCCCAGCTGCGGAAGTCGAGTCGTCCATAGACCACCACGCGCATTCCGCGGGTGACGCTCTCGGCGACGTTTTCGGCGAGCTCACGCCAGCAACTCACATCGAAGAAGTGGGCCTTGTCCTCGGCGCCTTGCTGGCTGCGCTGATTCCAGGCCACACCGAAGCTCGCCACGGCGGTGCCGCCTGAGGTGAATCGGAGTTCGGGATCGCGGGTGACGTTGCCCACGAGGGTGACTGTGTTGTCGAAGGCCATGATCGGCTCCGTTCGTTACTCGGATTCGGCGACCTCGCCGAGCAGACCGCGACGTGCGGCCTCCTCGTCGGGCAGCCGAATGAGCTTGTGGCGGACGACGTCGTCCGCGATCCGCAGGGCTCTCTCCACTGGATCCATCGCGCCGCCCTCTGCGAGCAGCTCGATGACGGAGTAGTAGCCCTCTGTCTTGTGGTTGATCTCGTAGGCGAACTTACGTCGACCCCAGAAGTCGACACTCTTGATGTCGCCGACATCCTCGATCCGGGTGCGAACCCCCTTGAGGGCCTCCTGGACCTGGACATCGTCGAGATCACCGTCGTGGATGACCATCAACTCGTACGCGCGCATGCGCTGGACACCTCCTTCGGACCCGACTCTCGGCCGGGGCCCCTCTGTGGGGCAGGGGGAACGAACGAACGATCCGCGGGGAAGGCCCCCGTGGAACGCGACGCATAACCGTAGAGCAAGACGGCTCGATTCACACCATCAGCATGCACAGAGGGTGGGACACCGAACGGCCCAAGCGGAGCGGGAGATTCAGTTCACGCCGAGGAGACTGGTCTCGTCGATGCCCATCGCCGGCAGTTGACCCTGCGGCACCTCGAGGGCGAACCGGTAGGCGCCACCGGGCGGGTAGGTGGGGCAGGTGGGAACGTCGTCGCACGGCTCCATGTGCTGGATCGACACGACCGAACCGTCGACACGCAAGAACACGATGGACAGGTGCAGTGGGGTGTTTCGCATCCAGAACGCGGCCTCGGTGTCTGCGCCAAAAACGAAGACCATCCCCGAGTAGCCGGCCAGATCCGTCACGCCCATCAGCCCTCGGCGGCGCGAGTCGACGTCGTCGGCGTACAGCACGGGCCACAGCGTGGTGGCTCCCCTGTTGACGACCCGGAGCACCGAGTGTTGGAAGCCCCCCAGCGGAACGAGTCCGGCCAAGACGTCGATCGTGGTGCTCGGCGGTGGAGGCGGCGGGGTGGGGGTCTGCGACAGCACCGTGGCCGGCGGCGACAGGGGCGCGGAGCTCGACGGCGGCGGTCCGAGAAACGGACGCGCGCTCTCGTCGGCGCATGCGGCGCCGAGCAGGGCGGCCATGACGACGACGAAGGAGCGGAATCGCACTGCGGAATCCTCGCACCAATGCGACCGCTTCAGGGAGTCGACTCCGTCGCGTCATCGAGGTCGGCCGGGTCGTCTGCAGTGATCTCATGCAGGCCCGCCATCACCTGGGAGAAGATCGTCGCGGGAAACGAACCCCCCGTGATCGCCGGCAACCCGAGAATGTCGACCATCGGACGTCCGTCGTCGGGAAAGCCCATCCAGACCGCCACCGTGAAGCGATCGCTCCACCCCACGAACCATGCGTCGCGGTTCTCCTGAGACGTCCCCGTCTTTCCCGAGATCGCAAGCCCCGGCACCGCGGCCGCACGGCCCGTGCCCGTCTCCACCACCGCTCGCAGGGCCACGGTGACATCGTCCGCCACCCGGGAGTCGACGCCGTCCCCTCTGTCCGAGGGCCACCGCTCGTCGAAGCTCTCGTCCTGATCGGTCACCGACATCACGATCGCGGGCGACCGACGTTCGCCACCTCGAGCGATCGTCGAATACGCCGCAGCCATGTCGAGCACCGCCACCTCCTGGGCGCCGAGGACGAGGGACGGGAAGGGTCGCAGTTCGGCTGTCACCCCGAGACGGGCGCTCACCTCGACCAGCGACTCCAGGTCGAGTCCCTGGCTCAGGGTCGCGAACGCTGTGTTGGACGAGACCTCGAGAGCGGTGCTCAGCGGAATCGATCCGCGCTCCGCTGCCCTGCTGTCGCGCACGGTCCAGTCGTCTCCCCCATCGGCAGCGGGCACCACCATCTCGGCCGGCGCCGCGAGAAGAGAGGTCATCTCGAAACCCTGCTCGAGCGCGGCCACCACCGCGATCGTCTTGGCGACCGATCCGGGCTGGCGACCGCCTCCACCCCCGTCGACCCCCGTTGCGAGGTTCACCTGGGAAACCGAGAAGTCCGATCCACCCACCAACGCACGTATGTGCCCCTGATCATCGAGGGCGACCACCGCCACCTCGGGCGCACCATCGCGATCGGTCACCGACCGTGCAGCCGCAAAGGCGGAACGCTGGGCATCGAGATCGATCGTGGTCGTCACCCTGAGCCCTCCGGCAAACACCCGAGCGGCGCCGTATCGGGCGATGAGCTCGCGCCGAACCATCTCCAGCGGGTGTTCGAGCCCAACATCGTCGATCAGAACCTGAACGCTGGAGTTCTCCTCCCGCGGCAAGGTGACGGCTTCCAGGTCCGTGGATCGAGCTGCCAGCAGCTCCCCCTCGGTGATGTACCCCTCCTCGAACATCGCCACCAACACGCCGTTACGGCGCTGCCTGGCCAGCTCGGCCTGCGCGGGCCGCGAGACGTCGGCCAGCTCGGGCGCTCGAATCAGAGCCGCGAGGTAGGCCGCGCGTCCGATGTCCAGCTCGGACGCGGACATCCCGAACCACACCTGGGAGGCGGCCTCGACGCCGTAGGCGCCGCGCCCGAAGTAGATCACGTTGAGGTAGCGCTCGAGGATCTCCTCCTTGGACAGCTCCCGTTCGATCTTGATGGCGAGAACGGCTTCGCGGAGCTTGCGGATCAGGGTCCTGTCAGCGTCGAGGAAAGCGTTCTTCACGTACTGCTGGGTGATCGTTGAACCGCCCTGGAGTTCTCCCTGCTGGCGGATGTCGACCCACGCAGCTCGCCCGATCGCCACTGGATCCACGCCTGGGTGGCGGAAGTAGTCGCGATCCTCGGACGCGATCACCGCGTCGATGAGCGCCGGAGTCACCTGTTCGAGGCTGACCGGGATGCGGTTCTGCTCGGCGTGGAGGTGAGCGATCGGGGTTCCATGGCGGTCGAAGACGATCGAGGTCTCGTCGGCACCGACCGGCTCGGGGATCGGAAGCGCTGCGAGAAGTCGGACGGCTCCACCGATCCCGACCACGACAAAGAGCAGGATCAGGAACAGAAAGCGCCGCCACGCGACCGGCGTGCGGTGAGCGTCGGTCCGCTGGGCTCGACTCACGTGTCGTTCAGCGGGTACCGCCTCACGAGGTGGTTCCACCCACACTCCGGGCAGACCTCGACCTCGTAGGACACGAACTCGCCTCGGCGTCTGGCGAGCCTCTGCAGCTCGTCATCGTTCACCACGCACTTGCCGCCTCCGCCCAGGCGGGGCCCGAAGACGTACGCGACCAAGCGGAGATCACCCTCCTCGCACAACGGACACTCGCGACCGATGGGTGTCGCTGCATTGCGCGCGACCCGGAGGAGCTCCGGATGGATGTCGCAGACCTCGGATCGATCGACCAGGCCCGCTTCGATGTCCGCCAGGAGCCGCCGGCGCTGGAGCCGGTAGTCCACGGAACCGACTCCCGCGGCGGCATCGGCTGCCGCGATCCCTGGGTGAAACGTCACCCACTCCAGGCTATCGACGGGAATCCGGTCGGTCCGGTGCAGGGGTCTCTCGTTCGGCCCACCAGGCGCGCAGAACCCGTTGGGCCTCAGCTGTGGTCAGCGGACCGCGCTCCAACCGCGTTTCGAGGAGAAAGGCCAGGGCATCTCCCACCGCCCGGCCTCGGGCATCGGTAGCGGCCATCACCTGATCGCCGTCGAGCGGGCTGCGCAGCGACTCGCGGCCCTCCTGCTCCACCACCGTCGACACCACGGTCCACTCACTGTGCCGAACGGGTCGGCCCAAGGCCGCCAACAGCTCGGCCCCTGCGGTCAGATGCTCTGCGGCAGCCAACACCACACGACGGGCCGCGACGACATCGGCACCGTCCAGGTCGTCGAGAAGCCGCGCCGCACGCAGGATCCCCACGACATCGCGCTCGAACTTCGCCGATCCCCTGAGCCGTTCGAGTGCGCGCGGCGCATCAGCCGGGCCGACACCCGCGGTCGCGAGAAGTGCGGCCCACCGCAGCGTCGGGTCCGCCGGCGCGGCCTCGATCAGAGCGGGTTGGATGTCCTCCACAGACAACCCGTCACCAACGACGAGCGCCAGCACTCCAGTGCGCTGCAGCAACTCGACCCCTCTCGAAGGCGCGTCGATGGACAAGAACTTCCGCATCTCCTCGCCGATGCGTTCGCGCGACACGATGCGAAGACGATCGGCCAGTTCGACCATGGCCGCGACGAGGTCATCGACCGGGGTCAATCGATATCCCGCTGCGAACCGAGCCGCTCGAAGCATTCGCAGCGGGTCGTCGGTGAACGAGGCTCGGGGATCGATCGGAGTACGCAGGACTCCCGCTTCGAGGTCGGCCTCGCCGCCGAAGGGGTCGACGAGCTCCCACGTCGGAACCTCCAACGCCATTGCGTTGACGGTGAAGTCGCGTCGCGACAAATCGTCGGTGACCTGCGTGGAGAAGTCGACCTCTGGCTTGCGCGAGTCGGGCTGGTAGCGCTCGGCTCGATGGGTGGTGATCTCGAGAGCGACGTCGCCGCACCGAGCTCCGATGGTTCCGAACCGCGCCCCTTGATCCCAAATCGTTCTCGCCCAGGGCCGCACGAGCTCCCGGATCACGTCAGGAGTCGCATCGGTGGTGACATCGATGTCCGTATCGAGACTGCCGCCCGAGATCACGTCGTACCCGAGCGCGAGGTCGCGGACGATGCCGCCCACGAGGTAGAAACGGTGGCCGGCGGCCGCGAAGGACCGCGCGACATCGCCGATGAGCTCCTCGAGTCGCTCCTCGACGTCGTCGGACAGAAATCCCACGCGGGGCAGGCTAGTGAGCCCCCGGCGGCCCCAATCGGTCCCCGCGCCGCGACGAGGGTGGCGTCGCTGCATTGGTGAGTGGGGAAGCTTTCTCTTAACCTGAGATCTCCGACGTCTGGAAGCGGAGCGATATTCGTGGGAATGAAGTTCGACCTCGGCGATCGTGTGATCTACCCCCATCACGGCGCAGCCCTCATCACCTCGCGCGAACTGCGCAAGGCCTTCGGTGAGGAGAAGGAGTACCTCATCCTCGAGACCGCTCACGGCGACCTCACCCTCTCCGTCCCCACCGACATGGTCGACGCGGTCGGGATGCGACCGCCGATCGACGAGGACGACGTCGAGGATCTGTTCGAGCTTCTCGCGAAGAAGGACGTCCGCGAGCCGGCCAACTGGAGCCGACGGTTCAAGAACCACCAGGAGAAGCTGAAGTCCGGCGACATCTACCAGGTGGCCGAAGTGGTGAGGAACCTCGCTCTGCGCGAGGCCTCGAAGGGTCTCTCCGCCGGCGAGAAGTCCATGCTCGACAAGAGCCGTCAGATCCTGATCTCCGAGCTGTCCATCAGCATGGACGTGACCGAGGAAGAGGCCCTCGAGCAAGTCGAGCTGCGCCTGGTGGGCTGAACCGCTTCACTACTCTCCCCTCCGGGGAGGACCCGTGCCCACAGACGATCTCCTGCGCTGGAGCTCACACGGCGTTCGTGTGCGTGCGTGGCGATCCCACCAACAGATCGCCCATCTGACCCCAGTCCGTCGACCCGGCGGACTGCGACGGCGCGACGTCGACGAGGTGGTGGATTCACTCGTCGGGGCCGGTGTCACCGGCGCCGTGACTGCCGCAGTGGGTCCCCAGGACGAGCAGGTGTTCGAGGACGCCGGTTTCGCCGTCCATGAGCGGCTGCTGCTGTTGCGTCACGACCTCACAGACATCGGGGAGGCTCCGGAGGTCATGATGCGGCGCGCCGGGCGGCGCGACCGCTCCGCGGTACTCGCCGTCGACAACCTGGCTTTCGGTGATTTCTGGCGGCTCGACGATGCAGGCTTGAGTGACGCGATCCGGGCCACTCCTCACGCACGCTTTCGCGTCGCCGAAGATCCAGCGATCGTCGGGTATGCGATCACCGGTCGGGCTGGAAGCTCCGGCTTTCTCCAACGGCTCGCGGTTCGCCCCGACCAGCAGGGCCGATCGATCGGCCGGGCGCTCGTCCTCGACTCGCTGCAGTGGCTGAAGAGGCGGCGCGCTTCCCACGCCCTCGTCAACACCCAGCATGTGAACGAGCGAGCCGCCGAGCTGTACGAACGAGTCGGGTTCGTCCGGGAAAATCACGATCTCGCTGTATTGCGCTGGGGCGAGGCCCCATGAAGAGGTGGATCGCGGCGGCGATCATCGTCGTTGCCGCGACGCAACTCAGCCCAGTACCCGCGGCCGGCCAAGAGACAGGACCTGGTCCCGGTGGCTTGCAGATCGTGGCTCAGACTGTCGGTGCTGGACCCTCTGGCAGTATCTCGATCGAGCTCCAGCTGCCGGGGGTCATCGCCCCGGGTGACGGTCTCACCCTCACTGTGCACGAACGCGTGACCAGCGAGGACCAGTTTCTCGCGACCACAACGGGCGACCGGTTGGGCGGGGTGCTGGGCGCTCGTCAGTTCGGCGTGGCCGACCTTGCACCTGATGCGTTCGGGATCGCCGAGCTGTCGGTGCAGCTTCGAGCTGAGGACGACGGCCTGATCGACGTCTCAACAGACCAGGCGGAGCCGCTGGTTCTGGCCAGACCGGGGGTCTACCCGGTGCGCATCGAACTTCGCACCTCGGCCCAAGAGTTGGTCGGGCGCATCGTCACCCACATCATCCGGCTTCCGAGCCCCAACGCGATCGGCGATGCCGCCGCCGATCCGATCGATGTGGTCCTGGTGGCCGATATCGCCACCGAATCGGGGTCGTCGGCACCGGCGGTGGACTGGCTGGCTCTTCTCGCCCGGCATCCCAGCCTCGCGGTCACAGCGTCGATCACCCCGGAGATCTTCGACCTCCTCTCCGGAACGCCCGAGCTCGAGGGATTCATCGCGACGGGGGACCGGCGGGAACTGGTTCGCCTCCCGTACTTCGGGGTCGACGAAGCCGCTCTCGACGCCGCCGGGCTCGGGGCCGAACTCGACACCCTCATGACGGGGGGCGACGCGCGCCTCGACGCAACAGGCAAGCTGGCGTCGCCCACGCTCTGGGCGAGCAGTGGGGCAGCGGACGCCGACACGCTGCGCGCGCTGCACGCTCGCGGAGTGCGTGAGGTCGTCGTCGCACCCACCACGCTCGCCGAAGCCCCCGAACGACCACCGCGGCGACCGATCGAGATCACCGCAGACGACATCGATCACCGTGCCCTCATCCTCGAAGGGCTGGCCCCCAGGTTGGAGCACGACACCCCAGTCGAAGGCGCGCAGCGGATCGCAGCCCAACTCGCGACGATCGCATACACCGGAGATGGCGACGAGATCGTCGCCATCGACATCACGGCCGCCGGCGTCGCGGAGGCGGAGGCACTGCTCCAACACCTGTCGGCCCTACCTCTCGTCCGGAGCATCCTCGCCACCGACGCCCTGGGGCGACCACTCGCCACGGACGCCACTCGGCTGCCCATCCGCATCGAAGCCATCGAACCCGACGGTGCCGGCCCCTCCCTGGCCGGCTACGCAGAAGCCAAACGCCACCTGACCGCATACCGGTCGATGATTCGCGACGAGGACTCCGCTGAGCACGACCGCCTCGCGACCGAGCTCCTTCGCAGCCTGTCCGACGATGTCGCGCTGGACGCACGAGACCTGACGTGGCGCAGGGTGATCGACTTCGTGCGCCAGCAGGCGAGCCTGGTCGACGCCCCACCCGAACAATCGATCAACCTCACATCGCGCACGGCGGCTGTCCCCTTCAGCTTCCAGAACCGCTCGGACACGGCGGTACGTGTCGAGGTGCGCTTCATCAGCGACAAGCTGCGCGTCGCCGACTTCGACGACGGCGAGTCCACGACGATCGTGCTGGCGCCAGGGGTCACCAACCGCGAGTTCTCTCTCGAAGCCCTCAGCACGGGATCGTTCCCGATCACGATCGAACTGCACTCCCCCGACGGCACGCTCCTCGTGGGACGCACACGCACCGCTATCCGGTCGACGACGCCCACCGGGGTCGGCCTCGGCCTCACCCTCGGCGCGGCGCTGTTCCTCGTGCTGTGGTGGGCGGTCGATCTGCGTCGGCGGCGGATGGTCTGAGATGGCCAGGCTTCGACGGTTGACGGGCGCAACGGCTGCGGCAGCGGGGATCGCCCTGTCGCGTATGGCGGGACTCTTTCGAGCGGCGCTGGTGACAAACGTCCTGGGAGTCGGCCGGGTGGGAGACGCGTTCGCCGCCGCACTTCGGATCCCCAACGTGATCCAGAACCTCCTCGGGGAAGGGGCGCTCACGGCGGCGTTCGTCCCGGCCTACAGCTCCAGCGTGGATGAAGACGACGAGGCGGCGGGCGAACTCGCCGGCGCTGTCGCATCGTTCCTGTTGATTCTCACTGCCGCTCTCGTCGCGATCGGCGTGCTCGCCGCGCGACCCATCACCCGGGTGATCGCGTGGGGCTTCGAAGGACAACGATTCGAGCTCACCGTCACCCTCGTCCGGATCATCACGATCGGGACCGGGATCCTCGTCCTCACCTCGTGGTGCCTGGGCGTGCTCAACAGCCATCGACGGTTCTTCCTCAGCTACGTCGCACCAGTGATCTGGAATGCGGTGCAGATCGGCGTTCTCATCACCGTCGTCGCTGCAGGATGGGCCGACGTGGATGTCGCCGAGGCCCTCGCGTGGGGGCTCGTCGGCGGAGCGGTGGCCCAACTCGCTGTCCAGCTCCCCGCCGTCCTGCGCGCCAACCCCGCGATCCGCCTCCGCGCACCGTGGAGAAACGATGCCGCGCGCGTCGTGATCAGACGGTTCGGCCCGGCCGTGTTGGGACGCGGGGCGATGCAGATCTCCGCTTTCGTCGACCTGGCCCTGGCCAGCTTCCTCGCCGTCGGCGCGGCGTCGGCGATGGCGGCCGCGCAGACGCTGTACATCCTGCCGCTGTCCATCATCGGTATCAGCGTGATGGCGGCCGAGCTCCCCGAGATCAGCCGCCTGCAGGACTCAACAGAGATCGCTCGCCGCGTCGAACGACGGTTGCTCACCGGGACCTACCTCGTCACGGGGGTCGTCGCGCTCTATCTCGCCGCCGCGACTCCGATCGCCGACTCTGTGTTCAACCTGGGCGGCTTCCGCGACGTCATCGCACACGACGACGTCATGCTCATCGGGCTCACCCTCGCCACCTACTCGCTGGGTCTCCCCGCGCTCGTCGCCTCCCGTCTGCTCCAGAACGTCTGCTTCGGCGTCGGCGACACCTCCACCCCGGCCCGCATCGCGCTGATTCGGATCACCATCTCGTTCGCAATCGGTGTGCTGCTCATGTTCCCGCTCGACAAGGTCCTCATCGTCGACGGAGCACTCACCGGCTTCGGCGGCGGGGACCAGTTCTTCGACAGGCTTCCGTCCGGGGTGCGAACCGACGAGCTGCTGCCCGCGCGGTTGGGTGCGCTCGCCCTCGCGTTCGGAGCCGCCATCGGAGCGTGGGTCGAGCTCGCGTTGCTTCGGGGCGTCGTGCTGGCCCGATGGGGCCGGGCCCGACTCCTCACCGCACAGCGCACGCGACACGCTGTCATTCCGATCGCATCGTTGGCAGCCGGCTGGGCGGTCGCCCGTGCGACCGAGATCGCTGAGCCGCTCCTCGATCTTGTGGTGATCGGCGCTGTGGTGGGTGTCACCCACCTCGCGTTCGGGCTCGCCCTTCGTAGCCAGGCAGTGGAGCCACTAACTTCGGCAATGCGTCGTCGAGAATCGTCGTCCGAGACGCCAGAGAGGCCCTCCACTCCATGAGCTCGATCCACGTCGTCACCGACAGCTCCTGCGATCTTCCAGACGACGTCGTTGCCGACCTTGGCATCACCATCGTGCCGTTGAGCATCCGGTTCGGAGACGAGGAGTTCGTTGATCGCGAGGAGCTCTCGACCGAGGAGTTCTGGGCCAAATGCCAAGCCTCCGACGAGCTGCCGGAGACCGCGGCGCCCTCGCCCGGCGCATTCGAAGCGGCCTACCGTGCTGCGGCGAGCAGCGGCGCATCCGGCGTCGTGGCCGTCCTTCTGAGCGGTGACCTCTCCGCGACGATCGAGGCCGCACGCGCGGGCGCGCGGGCGGTGGAAGACACCATTCCCGTCAACGTGATCGACAGCAAGACCGTCACACTCGGCCTGGGCACCCTGGCGGTTCTGGCTGCCGAAGCCGCGCGCGACGGTGCCGACCTCGACACCATCACCCAGCTCGTGGAGAGCACCGCTCCCCGCACTCGCGTCCACGGGGCGCTCGACACTCTCGAGAACCTCAAGAAGGGCGGACGGATCGGTGCCGCCCAGTCGCTTCTCGGCTCCCTGCTCTCCATCAAACCCCTGATCGAGGTTCGAGATGGCGTGGTGGAGCCCGCCGGCAGGCAACGCACCCGGGGCAAGGCCCTCGCCCACCTCGTCGAGATCGTGCAGAGCCAAGCTGACCGAATCGACCGTTTGGCTGTTCTGCACGCGGCCTGCAACGACGTCGACACGTTGGTCGACCAGCTGCGCCCGCTGGTCGACGGTGAGATCCTCGTCGGGCAGGTCGGTCCGGTCGTCGGCACCCACGCCGGCCTGGGCACCATCGGCGTGGTGTTCCAGGTCGCCGACTGAGGACCCGGTGGTTCCCTCGGCGCGTTACCGGGTCGACCACCAGCTCAGTAGAGGGTCGATCGAGACGTGGAGCGGCCTCGATGAGACGCTCCACCGACCGGTCACCATCCGCATTGCCGATCTCGACACCGAGGCAGGACAGCGGCTGCGCCTCCAGGCTCGGGCTCTCGCCCGGCTCGAGCACCCCGGACTGCTCCACGTGCTCGACACCAGCAGCGACGACGAGCGGTTTGCCGTCATCACCGAAGCACTCCCCCCGTCCCACCTCGGGGAGGAGCTCCACGCCAGGGGCCACCTCCGTGCCGGGGAGGCGCTGGACATCGTCGTCGAGGTCGGTGATGCGCTCGCTGCACTGCACCGCGCCGGATTCGCTCACGGTGGCGTGGCCCCCTCGAGCATCGGTCGCCGCGAGAACCAACGCTTCGTGATCCTCGACGGCCCGCCGACGAGTGACGCCGTGGTGATTCCTGCGACCCCCAACGGGGACCTTCGCTCGCTCGCGATCTTGCTCCACGTCCTGGTCATCGGTCATCCGCCGCTCGTGTCACCCGGCGGCCACCACGATCTCCACCCGGCGATCCCGGCAGTCCTCGCACCTCTGCTCTCTCGCGCCCTCGACGATGGGGACCCGTGGCCCGACACCACGGCCTTCGTTCTCGCACTGCGTGACGCGCTCCCCCACGTCCCGACCGAAGACGACGAAGACGACTCGGCCGCGAGCGGGTCCTTCCTTCGGGCTGAGAGGGCCTGGTTCGCCCCGGTCGGCGTCTTGTTGATCATCGCCGCCGTGATCCTCACGGTCGGCATCATCGTCGCCCGCACCCCTGCGGGTCAGTCGATCATCGACAATGCCAAAGAGGTCGTCGGCTTCGACACGACGACCACCCTCCCCGCAACCAGCCCCTCCACCATCGTGCCCCCGCGCACCACCGCGCCGAGCGCAGAACTGGCGATCATCGACATCACGGATTTCGACCCCAGCGGCGACGACAGGACCGAGCACCCCGAGCGGTTGAACCTCATCAACGACGGCGACCCAGACGCGGGCTGGTACACAGAGCGCTACACGACGCGCGAGTTCGGCAACCTCAAAGACGGCGTCGGCCTCATCATCGCCCTCGGTCCACCCCAACAACTCGACCGACTCGAGCTCGGATCGCCGACGCTGGGATGGTCCGTGGAGATCTACATCGCAGACGAGTCAGCCGGAAACGTCATCGACTGGGGAGAACCGGTGGCGAGGGCGAGGGACGTTCGAGGGGCCGCCGACTTCGAGTTCGACGAGGCGACAGCCGCGACCGTTCTGGTGTGGATCACCGATCTCGGTGACGAGCTGTCGACGGGTGGCCACCGGGCAACCATCACCGATGTGACGGTCCAAGGTCGACCACTGTTTGGTTGACGACGGTCCGATGTCGACGGCGTTGCAGTCCTGCGAACGTTCCCCGACCCGTCGAAGGTCCACGACTACCCTCAGCGGACCATGGTGCCGCCAGCCGAGGCCGCTGAGGACGAGCTCGTCCGCCGAGCTCAGAACGGAGATCGGTCGGCCGCGGACGACCTGCTCCGACGGCACTACGACCGGATTTACGCGGTGTGCCGGCGGATCGCCGGCAACGATGCGGATGCTCTGGACGCCACTCAGGAAGCGCTGATGGCTATCGTTCGAGGCCTCCCCCGCTACGACGCGCGGGCCCGCTTCTCGACGTGGGCATACCGGGTGGCGACCAACGCCTGCCTGGACGAGCTGCGTCGACGACGTCGACGACCCCAACCGACCGAGATCGAGGACGACTCCGCCACGTGGGTGGCGACCGACTCTGGCTTCGACGACACCATCGTCGAACGTGACGAGATCGACGCGGCGCTCGCCGAGATACCCGACCAGTTCAGGGCCCCTCTCGTCCTGCGTGACCTGGCCGGCCTCGATTACGCAGAGATATCTGACACGCTCGGTGTGCCACCGGGAACAGTGAGGTCGCGCATCGCCCGGGGGCGAGCCGCCCTGGCTGCTGTACTCGACGGGAACCAGAACGGGGGTAGCGGACGTCCAAGTGATCGAGATGACTGACGACGAACGCGATCAGCTGCTCTCGGCCGTGATCGACGGCGAGGCCACAGCCGATGATGTTGCGCGCGTTCGTGCCGATCCCGAACTGACCGCCGAACTCAATCGCATCACCGCAGCTGTCGCCGCGCTCGCCGAGCCGGTTCCGCTCCCGCCTGCCGATGCACGAGAGGCGATGATCGCCGCAGCGCTCGAGGATCTGGCGGCTGCCCCCTCATCGCCCGCGACCGCAGTGGGCGAGGCCACCACTGGCGCCCCTGTCGTCGACCTGGCGGCCCAGCGCGCCAAGCGCCAACGGCGCCTCAACATCATGGGCGCCGCTGCGGCGATCGTCGTGGTCATCGGGGCGGCCTTCGCGCTCAACACCGACGGCAGCAGCGACAGCGATACATCGGCGTCGTCCGACGAGTCCGGGGAGACCGAAGCCGCCGACGGCCAGACCGAATCGGCTCCGTCGGATCTCGCGGCTCGGGCCGAGTCCTTCGAGTCCGAGGGGAACGAAGCCAGCGCAGCACAACTGGCCCCTGAAGCCGATGCCGGGGCCGACGAAGACGGCGGCCTCAGCCAGGATGCGATCGAAGACGCTCTGTCCGGCGACGACTCGATGTCCACAGACGATGAGGCGCTCGAAGAGGCCGCGCCGGCCCCTGATGCGGCCGAACCCGAGCCTGAGACCGTCGAGGCCCCTCCGGCGGCCGACGTCCCGGTGCTCGCACCCGAACTGGGTGCCTGCGCCGACCAGATCCTCGGCGAGCTCCCCCTGGGCGGCGAGTTGCGACAGAGGGAGATCACCGGCGGCGAAGCGATCATCGACTACATCGCTGGGGATCAGATCACCCGGCTGCGGTGGAACCTGATCGACTGCGAGATCGCCGAAGAACTGGCGCCCGACGAGCCGCTGACGACCAGCCCTCCCGACACGTCGACACCCTGAGATCTCCCTGCGTCGCCGACCGTGGTGACCCTCTGTAGGATCACTCGCCATGACGGATCTGAGCGCTGGCGACCGAAACGGCCCCGACTGGGGCGGTCAGATCAGCACGATGTTCCTCGACCTGGTCGACAGCGTCCGCGACAAGACCTCGGGACCCGCCCTCAAGGTGGCCCGCGCCCTCGTCTACGGCCTGGTGATCTTCGTCGCCCTCATCGCTCTCGGGATCCTGTCGCTCATCCTGCTCGTCCGGATCGCCAACTTCCTTCCATGGTCGGTGTGGTTCGCCTACCTGGTCCTCGGCCTGCTCTTCTTCGGGATCGGTTCGTTCCTGTGGTCCAAGCGCCGTCCGTGACGCAAGCTCTGCCCCTCCCGGCGGGTTGACCCTCCCGCCCGTCTTCAGCCGAGAAAGGCCACACCATGACCGACGTTCGCGACGTGATCATCATCGGAAGCGGACCCGCGGGACTCACCGCGGCGATCTACACCGCACGCGCCAACCTCGCTCCCCTCGTCATCGAGGGAGAACCCTCCTCGACGAGTGACCAGCCAGGCGGTCAGCTGATGCTCACCACCGACGTCGAGAACTACCCCGGATTCCCCGACGGAATCATGGGTCCGGAGCTGATGCAGAACTTCCGCTCTCAGGCGGCCCGCTTCGGCGCGGAGTTCCTCACCGCCAAGGTCACCAAGGTCGACTTCTCCGCCCGCCCCTTCGGCATGTGGGTGGGAGACGAGGAGTATCGCTCCAACACCGTGATCATCTCGACGGGGGCACAGAGCCTGATGCTCGGTCTCCCCAACGAGGAGCGCCTCATCGGACACGGGGTCAGCACGTGCGCGACGTGTGACGGGTTCTTCTTCCGCGAGCAAGAGATCGCCGTCATCGGCGGCGGCGACAGCGCGATCGAGGAGGCGACCTTCCTCACCCGATTCGCATCCAAGGTGATCATCATCCATCGCCGCGACGAGCTTCGGGCATCGAAGATCATGCAGGACCGGGCCTTCGCCAACGACACGATCGAGTTCATGTGGAACTCCCAGGTCACCGCGATGAACGGGGAGACCAAACTCGAGAGCATCACGGTCCAAGACACCGAGACAGGTGAGGAGCGCGACGTACCTCTCTCGGGGCTCTTCATCGCCATCGGTCACCGACCCAACACCGACCTCTTCGCCGGGCACCTCGAGCTCAAGGACAACGGCTACCTCGTCACCGAGCCGGACAGCAGCCGAACCGCGATCGACGGCGTGTTCGCATGCGGCGATGTCCAGGACGACTACTACCGCCAGGCGATCACTGCAGCCGGATCCGGCTGTATGGCCGCGATCGACGCCGAGCGGTGGCTCGAAGAGACCGGCCACTAGCTGTTGCGGGGCGCCCGCCGGGAATGTTTCGCGGGTCGCGCCGGTTCACCTGACCGCTACCATTCGCACAACACCGAACCGAGGAGCTCGCAGATGGCTGCAGGGATCACGAACCTCAACGACAGCACCTTCGACGAGACCATCGGCTCGTCGTCCGAACCCGTCCTCGTGGACTTCTGGGCCGAGTGGTGCGGACCGTGCAAGATGATCGCGCCGATCCTCGAAGAGATCGCCGGCGAACAGGACGGCCTGCAGATCGCCAAGGTCAACGTCGACGACAGTCCCGACATCGCCCGGCGATTCGAGGTCATGAGCATCCCCACCCTCATCGTCTTCCAGGACGGTGAGCCGGCGAAGAGGCTCGTCGGGGCCAAGCCCAAGGGTGCGCTGCTCGAGGAGATCGGCGAATTCCTGTAGTCCGGCCCTTCGGCGTCGGAGCCCGCGGCGATCACGTCCGCGATCTCCAGCGTCGCCTTTCTGCGCTCGGTGAAGATCCGGGCCCTGTCGATGGCGTGTTCGAGCAACTGACGCGTACGGCTGTACTGGCCTTTCAAACCAGTCGCTCGATCGACGTCGATGGCATTTGCGGTCCCCAGACGTGGGCGCTCGTGGTCGAGGCCGGCCAGCGGCTCGGTGGACGCCTGCTGTATCTCCACTCACCTCCCTTGCGCGGAGACGACGTCGCTGAGCTCCAACAGATGCTCAGCACGCTCGGGTTCTCCGTGGGGAGGATCGACGGGATCCTCGATGCTCGAGCGGCCCACGCCGTGCAGGATTTTCAACGCAACGCGGGTCTCGTTGCCGACGGGATCTGTGGCCCAGACACCCTCGACGCGCTCCAGCGCTTCGTGAAACACCTGCGCGGCGCCGAAGACATGGCGGCCATCGAGGAACGAGAACGACTGACAGGTCACGGTGTCCAGCTCGCCGCTCGACGCGTCGCCATCGGTGAGAGCGGGGGTCTCGACGCGACCACAGCTGCTGTCCGCCGCGCGCTGACCGACGCCGGCGCCGAGGTTCTGACCGTGCATCATCCGGACTGGAGCGCTCAAGCCGCCCAGGTCAACGGCTACGGAGCCGACGTCTACGTCGCACTGGAGCTTCGGCCGCAGTCACCCACCGTGGCCTTTTTCGAAGGGCAGCATTTCGTGAGCCCGGGAGGCAGAGCCCTCGCTGTGCGATTGTGCGATCGACTTCGCCCCGTCTTTCCGACGATCGCATCGCGCGGCATGCGCCTGCCAATGCTCCGCGAGACCCAGATGCCAGCGGTCCTGTGCCGTTTCGAGCATGCCCGCGATGTGGTGCAACACAATCGGGCCGTCGCCCAAGCCATTGCTTCGGCCACTCAAGAGGTCCTCACCAGCTCAGCCGACGATCTCTGACCCCCCGGGAGCCTGGTACGGACGGGGCGTGAGTCGGCACTTGTCCACAACTCTCCCACAGGCTGTGGACATCGAGAGATCATCGAGGGTCGGCCATAACCTTCAAGTGCACATCGAGGGTTCGAGCGGGTGTCAGTCGGCGCCCTGGATCACATGGTAGATGCGCTCGAGATCACCCAGCGTGGCGAAATCGATGGTGAGACGTCCCTTCTTGGCCCCCATCTGAATACGCACCGCGGTACTCAACCGTTCGGACAACAGCTCCTCGAGTTCGAGTAGTGCAGCGGGACGAGGATCACTGGGCTCTGTCGGGGCCGGCGCATCCGAGGGATCGTCCTGCTGGGCCTCGCGTACGGCGTCCTCAACGGCACGAACCGACCACCCTTCGGCAATGATCTTGCGGGTGAGTTCCTCTTGGATCTCGCGATCAGGACAGCCGAGAAGCGCCCGAGCATGTCCTGCCGTGAGCTGGCCCTCGACCAACGGCCGCTGAACCCCAACCGGTAGCTGGAGGAGGCGCAACGTGTTGGTGATGGTTGCCCGACCCTTGCCCAATCGCTCCGCGAGCTCCTCATGGGTGACCCCGAAGTCCTCCAGGAGCTGTTGATAGGCCGCGGCCTCTTCCAGAGCGTTGAGATCCTGCCGATGAATGTTCTCCACGACGGCCTGGACCAGGCTCGATTGGTCATCGGCCGTTCGAACGACCGCAGGAATCGTCGACAGCCCGGCTTTGCGGGACGCCCGCCAACGTCGTTCGCCCGCGATGAGCTCGAACGACCCCTCCTTTGCCCCAGGACGCACGACGATCGGCTGTAGGACCCCGAACTCGGCCACAGAAGCGGTCAGGGTGTCGAGCGCGTCCTCGTCGAAATGCTGACGCGGCTGATACTGGTTGACGATGATCGCGTCGAGGGACAGCTCACGGTAGGTATCACCCTCAGTGGCCGGCACCGTGCCATCGGTGGGAATCAGGGCGCTCAGGCCCTTTCCGAGTCCTCCTGGACGAGCCATCAGCTCTCCCCTCCCCCAGCGCCCGGCCCTGACTCGCTCGCGACGACCTCTTTGGCGAGCTCGCGGTACGCCAACGCTCCCCGACTGGTGGGATCGAAGGTCGTGATCGGCTGGCCGAAGCTCGGAGCCTCAGACAGTCGCACGGTCCGGGGCACCACGGTCCGACACACCTTGTCGCCGAAATGGTGGCGGACCTCGGTCACCACTTGATCAGCGAGCCGGGTTCGGGCGTCATACATGACCAGGATAATCAATGAAATAAGAAGAGATGGATTGAGATTCTGTTGAATCAAATTGACGTTACTGAGGAGTTGACCCAACCCCTCGAGTGCGTAGTACTCGCACTGAATGGGGATGATGATTTCTTTGGCCGCAGCCAGTGCATTCACTGTCAACAGACCCAATGACGGTGGGCAATCGATGAAGATGTAGTCGAACTGCTCATCGAGGCCATCGAGGGCCTGCCGCAGCTTCATCTCCCGGCTGAACATCGGAACGAGTTCGATCTCCGCGCCAGCGAGATCCAAACTCGCAGGGGCGACGAAGAGATGACGGATCGAGGTGCTCTCGATGCAATCATCCAGGCTCGCCGTCCCCATCAGGACGTCGTACATCGAGCTGTCGAGAGTGCGGGGGTCGATGCCAAGGCCGGTCGTTGCGTTGCCCTGGGGATCCAGGTCGACCGCCAACGTGCGGTATCCAGCTTCCGCCAGGGCGGCAGAGAGGTTCACCGCTGTGGTGGTCTTACCGACCCCACCCTTCTGGTTGGCGATGGCCAAGACGCGCGTCATACGTCCTCCTCGCGACGTCGGGGGAGACGGCCGCGCGCGCCAGGAAACCGCGTTCCTCTCCGAACGTCAAGCCTCTGAGACCAGTTTCACGTGAAACGGCGATCTTCTCTACCGCTGAACGCTCCTCCACCACTGAGAAGCCTCCGGTTCCACGTGAAACGATTTAGGTTCCAGGAGCGCTCCTGGAACCTAATCAACCTCATCCGGGCCGAACAGGGGGCGCTTCACCATCTGCGCCCAGCGGCGTGGGCGATCTGCGGGCGGAAGCGTCGTCAAGGTGAGGATGGCGAAGCTGGGATTGTTTCCTCTGATGGCGAGATCACCGAAACCCACCAGATGCAGCGCGTCCCGGGGCCATCGGACGCCGGGCTCGGCAGAACCGCCCTGATCCTGAGGTGGCTCGCTCACCACGAGCCGGCCTCCGGTCCTCAGCAGAGCGCACGAGACCTCCGCCACCAACGCCGGAGCACCAAAGGACCGGCTGACAACGCCATCAAAGGTGGCTCGGTGCGCTGCCTCACGCGCAAAATCGCTCGCGTCGCTCGTCACGACCTCCACCTGAGTCAATTCGAGTTCTCGAACGGCCTGTCGGAGAAAATCCGTCCGCTTCTGCGAGCGATCGAGCAGCGTCAGGTGCAGATCGGGCCGTTCGGCTGCCATCACCAGCCCAGGTAGCCCGCCCCCGGACCCCAGGTCCAGCCAGTTGCTCCCAGGACGCGGATCGGCCGCGCCCAGATGAGCGCGGCCGTGGTCCACATGGACATCGATCGATCCCGGCCCGAGGTATCCCTCAACCCGAGATCGAGACAGCACCTCCGCGAGGCTTGCCGCGGGCACTGTCGGTTGTCCGATCAATCGTCGTCGCGACGAACCAGCACCACCCGGCGGCGGGGCTCCTCCCCCACCGAGATCGTCCCGACCCCATCGATGTCGTTGACGGTGTCGTGCACGACCTTGCGATCCGCCGCGTTCATCGGCTCGAGGCCCTTCTCGACGCCCGACTCCTGCACCGATGTGGCAAGCTCACGAACGTAGGCTTCGAGCGCCTGGCGTCGGCGCTGGCGATAGCCACCGACGTCGACCCTGATCCGCGCCCGATCGACACCGGGAAGCCGACGCTGGAGCATGGTCTTGGTCACCTCGTGCAGTGCGACGAGATGATTACCCTTGGGCCCGATCAGCAGCCCCAGCGCGGCGTTGTCGCCGGCCAGGTTCACCTCGAAGCTGTCGTCATCGGCGGCCACGTGTTCGGCGGTCGCATCGACCCCGAAGCTGGCCGCGAGTCCTTCGAGGAACTCACCGACCATCTGCTGTTGTTCTTCGACGGTGGCTTCGGTGGTCATGTGCAGTCTCTCCTGCGGGTCTCGGGCCCGTGGCCCTTAGGGTTGGATCTTGCGTGTTCGGCGGCGCACGTCGGACCCTGAGTCCGCAGAGGCCCCCGCGCCATCTGACAACGATGGGGATGTCGAACGTGTGTTCGGTAGAGGGGTCGTCGGGTTCGAGGAGACTCTCCTCGTCCGGCGCCGAGGCGGAGCCCCAGATGTCCGTTCAGTGGAGGCATCTGCGCCCTCGGGCCCACGCTGGGCACCGCCGCGGCGATCTCCCCCACCGGATTGCTTCTTGGCGCCGCTGCGCTGTCCACCGCCTCCCGACCGGGAGCCGGACTTCTTGGCCGGCTTGTTCGCCGACGACTGCTCGCTGGACCGCTGTCGCCCCGAAGACCCTGCCCCCGAAGACCCTGCCCCCGAAGACCCTGCCCCCGAAGACCGTTGTCCAGCCTTGTTCTGGGCCGGGGCCTTGCGAGCACCCTTGCCGCCGGCGCCTTGGCGCCCCCGCCGGTCACCGCGCGAACGATCGCGACCGCGCGGACGCGATTCCTGCTTCGGCGGAGGCGCAATCGGACGCACGCGCGCCCGCACCTGAGCCGCGGTCTTCCGCAAACCGAAGAGCGACGAACTGGGTTCGACCACCACCTCGAATTCCGCATCCTCGAGCGCCACACCGAGCTGATCGAGGGCACGCTCGCGCGCCTGATCCACGGTGGCTCCGGACGCGACGATCCACTCCATCAGCGACTCTCCTGCCGCGAGGCGAACAGATCAACCATCACTTGCGACGCTTCCTGGTCCGGCCATCGCCAGAGGTTCGCTTGCTCTGGATCGGCGCCTTGGACGGCGTCTCCTCTGCGGCAGCACGCCCTTTACGTCCCCAACCAGGACTTTTGGCGCCTCTGCCGGCCTTTGGGCCGGACGCTTTTCCGTTGCCTGAAGAGCCTGACTTGCCGTTGCTCGACGCCGGGGGCTTGGACTTGGGAGTCGATGCCGCACCATTGCCGCTCGATTGCGGGCGTGTCGATCGACCGGGCTTCTCACCGCCGCGACGCTGACGAGAACGTTCCTCACGCGCAGCCTGACGATCGTTGTCTGCGTTGATTGCCTTCTTCGACCTCTTGTTGGCCACTTCGCGAGTCGGCCGCTCGGGCTCTGGCTCGGCGACCTGCTCGTCGACGATGAGGCTGGCATCGGCCTCGATGACCTCGTCGGAGAGCGGCTTCATCGTGGCATGGATGAAGGCCTGCTGACCGATGCGATACAGGCTCGAGGCAACGAAGTAGACAGCCAACGCGGCCTGCACGATGAAGGAGAAGACCGGCAACATGAACGGCAGGATCTTCATCATCATCTCCATCTGCGGATTGACCGCAGAGGAGTCGGAGCGCCGGGACTTCATCTGACGCTGCTGGTACCAGCTGAGAACACCGGTAAAGGCGACCAGACCGAGGTAGGGGAGAGCGTCGACGAAGTTGTCCTGGAGAACGTCGTTGGCCGACCGCGACAGATCGATGCCGAACGACACCATCTCCCCACCGTCGTTGACTAGATCGGTGTACAGCTGGGAGCTGTGATCGAGGTACTTCGGGTCCGGCGCGCCATCGAGAGTCCTGGTCAGGCCGTTGATCACCCGATACAGGACGAAGAAGACCGGCAGCTGAACGAGAGATGGCAGGCACCCACCGAGGGGGTTGACGCCCTCACGCTGGTAGAGCTCCATCATCGCCTGGTTGAGCGCCTGCTTGTCGCCGCGATGCTTGTTCTGCAGCTCTTTGATCCTCGGCTGGATGCGCTGCATCTGCATCATCGACCGCGTTCCCTTGAGGGTCAGGGGCGTGAACAACAGCATGATCAGCAGTGTCAACAGAACGATCGAAATCGCGTAGTCGCCAACGAGCGAGTAGAACCACGCGAGTACGTTCGCGATCAGGTCGAACATGTGAGCCTTCCTGGATCAGGAGCTGGTTCGTCGAGGGGGTGTTCGGTCGATCCCGGCACCGGGTCGTACCCGTGGCCGCCCCAAGGATGACACCGACAGATGCGGCGCAGGGCCAACCACCCGCCGCGCAGTCCGCCGTGAAGCTCGACGGCCTCCTCGGCATAGGCGGAACAGGTCGGGATATAGCGGCAGACCGGCGGGCGCCAGCGGGGCAAGGCGCGGTATCCCCGCACCAGCGTTCGCACGCTGCGGCCCAGGGGTGACAGGCCCCTCGTGGGCACAGTGGGGGAGGCAGGCACAGTCGGTGAGGCAGGCACAGTGGGCGTCACGACGGCGCGACCCGCTCGAGAAAGTGGACGATGTCGGCCTGCGCGGCCTCGTAGTTGACGGTTCCCGCCCGCTGACGAGACCCGAACAGATAGCGCCCCGGCGGCAGCTGATCCTGTCGGTCGCGCAGAATCGACTGCAGTCGCCGACGCAGCCGGTTTCGTTCGACCGCGCCACCAGCGCGGCGTCCGATCGCGAATGCCACGCGGGGGTGAGAGAGTGCTTCGTCGGGGGCGTACAACATCCACAGAACCCGGCCACCAATGCGTCGTCCGCGACGCAGCGCCACGAAATCGGCGCTCTGGCGGCATCGTTGGATCAAGCGCTGAGACGCTGGCGACCCTTACGACGCCTCGCCTTGACGATGTGTCGTCCCGCCTTGGTCGACATGCGATGGCGGAATCCATGGCGCCGGGCTCGGCGTCTGGTGTTGGGTTGGTACGTGCGCTTCACGGTTTGCGGCCTCCAGGGCGAGCCGATGACGGGCACTCGCCGGCCACACGGGTGGGCGCCGACGCCGGGTTGGTGCGAGCCCGCCGGATGGCATCGACGCGATCAACCGAGTGGTGTCGATCGGGACTTGTGGTGGGGAGTGCGGCCGGTCGGTCTGACGAGCATCCCGAACAACGGGACCACACCTGCACCAGGGTAGAGGGCCGAACGGCCCAAGCGGTAATCGCTTCCCAACTCGCAACCGTCGCGCGACCGACACTCGAATTCTCGCGCGAGGCGTGATGATCGACTGTGCAATTTTTGGATTCGAACACCCAGAGTGGCATCTTGCATCGCCCTTCTCACCCAGTGCTAGGTTCCCACTCCCGGCAGGGGGAACTCCCTGGGGTTATGCACAGCAACCACAGGTTTTCCACATGTGTGGATGGCGAGGCGGACGTGGCGAACACTGACGGAGAAGCCCAGGACGTCCAAGCCGTGTGGACCACGTGCCGCAGCCTGTTGCGCAGCCAGGTGTCCGAAGCCGTGTGGCTCACGAGCTTCCGGGATCTCCACGCGATCGACATCGCAGACGGCATGGCCGTCCTGGTGGCGCCGAGCGGTGTGATTCGCGATCGAGTCCTCAGCCGCTACCTGCCCATGGTGCACGCGGCTCTCGAAGAGGTCGGAATCACCGACACCGAGATCCACATCGAGGTACGGCCGGAACTCGAACCCCAGCTTCCACTCGACGAAGAACAGTTCCTCACCGACCCACTCGGGGCCGCCGACGTTCGCGACCGACTGAGCCCCCCCACCGTCGAGGTGGTCGAAGACCGGACCTCCTACACCGACGCGATCAATCCCCGGTACACGTTCGAGACCTTCGTCACGGGCACCAGCAACCGCTTTGCCCACGCTGCGGCCCTCGCCGTGGCCGAAACCCCGGGGCGCAGCTACAACCCGCTTTTCATCCACGGCGGCGCAGGACTCGGCAAGACCCACCTCCTCCAGGGCATCGTCCACTACATCCACAGCACCTATCCCAACTACAAGGCGCGCTACGTCTCCACCGAGACCTTCCTCAACGAGTTCGTCGAAGCCATCCGTACCTCCACCACCACGACGTTCAAGCGCCGCTATCGCGACATCGACGTCCTGCTCATCGACGACATCCAGTTCATGGAGGGCAAGGAAGGGCTTCAGGAGGAGTTCTTCCACACGTTCAACTCGCTCCACGGCGCAGGTCGCCAGGTCGTGCTCTCCTCGGATCGACCCCCGCGGGCGATCGCGACGCTCGAAGATCGGCTCCGCAGCCGCTTCGAGTGGGGCCTCATCACCGACATCCAGCCTCCCGACCTCGAGACCCGAATCGCGATTCTTCGCAAGAAGACCGAACTCGAACGCAGCGATGTCCCCGCCGAGGTCAACGAGTTCATCGCGAGCATCATCACGAACAACATCCGCGAACTCGAGGGCGCGTTGATCCGTGTCGCCGCCTACGCCAGCCTGACCAACGAGCCCATCACGGTGGATCTCGCGCAGCGAGTACTCGGCGACATCGTCTCGGACCGTGAGGCGCGGCCCATCACCCCCGACGTCATCCTCGACGCCACCCAGGAGATGTTCGGCTACGACGTCGACGAGCTCAAAGGCAAGCGCCGTCACCGCAGTCTCGTCCAGGCCCGTCAGATCAGCATGTACGTCGTGCGCGAGCTGACCGACCTCTCCTATCCGGCGATCGCCCGGGTCTTCGGAGGCCGGGACCACACCACCGTGATGCACGCCGTCGAGAAGGTCGGGAAGCAGATGGCCGAGCGCCGGCAGGTGTACGACCAGGTCAGCGCCCTGATCTCGGGCATCAAAGCCTCCTGACGAGCCCCGTGGACAAACCCGTGGACGACCTTGTGCACCGACGGTGGACAAACCCCCGTTGTCCACACGCACCCGCCCACGAAGTTCGAAACGAGCGTGTCCTGTGGATGCCTGTGGCCAGTAGTGTCGATAAAGAAATCGGCACTGACCAGGCCCGATACGCGGTTGTCCACAATCCACAGGCCTTATTACCACTACTGATTTCAGAAGACAGAGAAGTGTTACATCAGCCACACGATCCGGAGAAGATCACGCCGTGAAGTTCCGATGCGAACGCGACGCCCTCGTCGATCGGCTCACCACCGCCAGCCGTGCAGTCAGCAACCGCGGCGGAGCCCTGCCTGTTCTCACCGGTATGCATCTGTCCGCCGATGGCGACACGCTCACCATCACCGGGAGCGATCTCGATCTGACCGTTCGTTCCACGGTCACCGTTGCGGTGGACGAACCCGGGGTCGCAGTTCTTCCCGCACGACTCACGGTCGACATCATCCGCTCCCTCGATGGGGGAGCTGTGGAGATCGAGGTTGCGGGCGACGAGGCCAAGATCAGCAGCGGTCGCTCACAGTTCGCCGTTCGAACGCTGCCCGCGGACGACTTCCCGGTCCTGCCCGAACCGAGCGGCGACGAGGTGTCCCTGGGTGCCGATGCCCTGGCAGGCGGGCTGCGCCAGGTCGTGATGGCCGCGAGTTCCGACGACGCCCGGCCGATTCTCACCGGTGTTCTGCTCTCGTCCGAAGAAGGCGGCCTTCGACTCGTCGCTACGGACTCCTATCGCCTCGCCGTGCGGGATCTGCCACATGCCACCGTGTTGAGCGAGGGTCAAAAGGTCCTCGTCCCGTCGCGTGCGCTCGGCGAGTTGGTTCGGGCGCTCGGTGACGCGGAGGAGGTGACGGTGCGGTTGGGTGAGCGCGACGTGACCTTCGACGTTCCCGGTAGCGACGGCAGCGTGCAGGTCACCACCCGACTGATCGAAGGCGAGTTCCCCAACTACCGCCAGCTGATTCCGAGCTCCTATCCCAACCAGTTGGTCGTGGGGCGTGAGCCCCTTCTCGAAGCCGTTCGCCGAGTGAAGCTCATGGCGCGCGAGGCGGCGCCGCTGCGTGTTACCCAGCGGTCCACGGGTCTCGAGCTCATGGCGGTCACCCAGGACGTCGGCCAAGCTCACGAAGAGGTCGACGCGAAATACGACGGTGAAGAGCTCACGGTCGCCTTCAACCCGGACTACCTGATCGATGGAGTCGATGCAGCTCCAGGTGACGAGGTGGTTCTCGAGACCGTGGATGCCCTCAAGCCTGCGGTGCTGCGATCGACCGATGGCGGCGACTATCTCTACTTGTTGATGCCCGTCCGGGTGTCCTGACATCGCGGGGCCGGCGCAATGATCGTGCAACGGCTCTGGCTCACCGACTTTCGCAATCACGCCTCGACCGATGTCGTACTCGACTCCCAGGTGACGTTGGTGACGGGTCCCAATGGGCACGGGAAGACCAACCTGCTCGAGGCGATCGGTCTGTTGGCTGGGATGAAGTCGTTCAGGGGCGCGAGCCCTGAGGCGTTGGTGGCGACGGGGTCCGAAGCCGCCGTGGTGCGCGCCGAGGTGGTGCGTGGCGGGCGCGAGGCGCTCGTCGAGATGGAGATCTCTCCAGGGCGGTCCCGCTTCCAGGTGAACAAGCAAGCCGTTCGTCGCGTCCGCGACCTGGGCGACGTGGTGAAGGTGGTCGTGTTCAGCCCGGATGATCTCGAGCTCGTGAAAGGGGCTCCGTCCATCCGGCGCACCCTTCTCGACGACGTGCTGGCGAGCATCGACGTGCACTTCCGCCAGGATCGGGCCGATCTCGACAAAATCCTGCGCCAGAGGAACAACCTGCTCAAACAGTCACACGGGCGTCTGAGCGAGGAGATCGTGACCACGCTCGACGTGTGGGACCACAAGCTGACCGTCACCGGCGAAGCCGTGGCTCGCGCCCGATCCAAGCTGGTGACCGAGATCGAACCGGTCGTCGCCGACTACTACGCACAGGTCGCAGGGGCCAACGAGCCGGTTCGACTTCACTACGACGCGCCGTGGTTGGGGGAGGGTCTGGCCTCAGCCCTGACCGAGGTGCGCACCGACGAACTTCGCCGCGGTGCAACCCTCGTCGGGCCACATCGCGACGAGATGCAGATCCTTCTCAACGCTCTGCCGGCGCGGACTCATGCGTCACAGGGTGAGCAGCGGAGCTTGGCGCTCGCCCTCCGACTCGCCATGCACCACCACATCGCCGACGCGGTCGCCGATCCGCCGGTGGTTCTCCTCGACGACGTGTTCTCCGAGCTGGACACGGGTCGCGCGACGCGGCTCGTCGCGTGTCTTCCGAGCGATGCGCAGATCGTGCTGACCTCCGCGACCGGAACGGTGCCAGACGGTGTTCACCCCGGCCGGTCGCTCGAGCTTCGGGGCGGAGCTGTCGTGGAGACGTCGTCGTGAGGGACTCGTCGTGAAGGGTCGAGGCGAACCGCGATCGATCGGTGCATCGATCGAACGGGTCGTCGGCGGTCTGGGTTCGCGATCGGTGATGATCGAACTCCACGATCGCTGGTCCGATGTGGTCGGCGCAGGAATCGCAGAGCATTGCCGACCCCGCAAGCTCGTCGACGGGACCCTGCACGTGGAGGTCGATCATCCCGGATGGGCCACCGAGATCCGCTATCTCGAAACGCAGATCTTGAAACAGACGGCGGAGATCGTGCCTCAACTCGATGTGCGGGCCTTGACCGTGTCGGTCGCGGCGCCGAAAGGGAGATCGACTCCTTGATTTCGCTGAGACGGCCCTGAGAGGCCACGAGAGCGTTCGGACCCTCCGTCTCGATCCCCCCTCCGGTTGGTAGAGTTGACCGTCGGAAAGGGGACACGTGACCGACACTTATCAGGCCAGCGATATCCAAGTTCTCGAGGGCCTCGAAGCGGTTCGCAAGCGTCCTGGCATGTACATCGGGTCCACGGGCCCCGCCGGACTGCACCATCTGGTGTACGAGGTTGTGGACAATTCGGTGGACGAGGCAATGGCGGGGCATTGCACGTCGATCGACATCACCATCCTCGCCGACGGTCGGTGCCGGGTCGTCGACGACGGACGCGGAATCCCCGTCGACCCGCACCCGAAGTACACGGGAAAGTCTGCAGCAGAGGTGGTTCTCACCGTTCTCCACGCCGGCGGCAAGTTCGGAGGGGGCGGCTACAAGGTGTCGGGTGGGCTCCATGGCGTCGGCGTGTCTGTCGTCAACGCATTGTCCACCCAGCTCGAGATCGAGATCGATCGAGATGGCCGCCGTTGGTACCAGGAGTACGCCAACGGGGGAGAGCCGGTCGGTCCACTCTCCGACACGGGCGCTTCCCCACCTGGACGCACCGGCACCGCGGTCACGTTCGCTCCGGACGCCACGATCTTCGACCAGGTCGACTTTCGCGGCCAGACTCTTGCCGAGCGCTTTCAGATGATGGCGTTTCTCAATGCGGGCCTGCGGATCATGTTCCGAGACGAGCGCACGGCCGATCCCTCTGAGCTGGTGTTTCAGTACGACGGCGGCATCCGCGACTTCGTTCGCCACATCAACGAGTCCAAGGACTCGCTTTTCGACGTGGTCGGATATCTCTCGGCGACCGAGGAAGGCGACGAGGTGGAGATCGCGTTCCAGTGGAACACCGGTTTCAACCTCGACGGCATCCACAGTTTCGCCAATGGCATCAACACGATCGAGGGTGGGATGCACGAAGAGGGCTTCAAGACGGCCCTCACCGCAACCGTCAACCGCTATGCCCGGGCCAAGAACATCCTGAAGGAGAAGGACGACAACCTCCAGGGTGACGACATTCGTGAAGGGCTGACGGCCATCGTCAGTGTTCGGCTGCAGGAACCGCAGTTCGAGGGCCAGACCAAGGCCAAGCTCGGCAACACCTCGATGCGCAGCCTGGTCCAGACCGCCACCAACGCAGCGCTGGCCGACTGGCTCGAGGAGCATCCCGGCGAAGCCAAGCGCATGGTCAACAAGGCGCTCGATGCGCGTCGGGCCCGGCTGGCTGCCCAGAAGGCCAAGAACACCATCCGCAAGTCGGCTCTCGACGGGGCGGGCCTGCCCGGCAAGCTCACCGACTGCTCGTCGCGCGACCCCGAGGAGTCCGAGCTCTACATCGTGGAGGGCGACTCGGCCGGCGGCTCGGCCAAAGAGGCTCGCGACCCTCGCACGATGGCGATACTTCCCATCCGCGGCAAGATCCTCAACGTCGAGCGGGCCCGCATCGACAAGATGTTCAAGAACACCGAGGTCCAGGCCTTGATCTCAGCGATCGGTGCGGGTGTCGGTGAACACTTCGACGCGGACAAGTGCCGGTATCACAAGGTGATTCTCCTCTGTGACGCCGATGTCGATGGCAGCCACATTCGCACGCTTCTCCTCACGTTCTTCTTCCGGCAGATGCGCGAGATGGTCGAGCGCGGCTACGTGTACATCGCGCAGCCGCCGCTGTTCTCCACCAAGGTCGGCAGCGACACCATCTATCTCAAAGACGACAGGGCCAAGACAGACTTCCTCACCGATCGGCCGAACCACAAGAACGAGTTCCAGCGCCTGAAGGGTCTGGGCGAGATGGATGCCGAGGAACTCTGGAACACCACCATGGATCCGGTGCGACGCACGCTGCTGCGCGTGACCGTGGAGCAGGCAGCGATCGCCGATGAGGTCTTCAGCATCCTCATGGGCGACGACGTCGAGCTCCGCAAGAACTTCATCCAGACGAACGCACACGACGTGCGCTTCCTCGACATCTAGCGAGCACGAGTGACTGATCTCCCCCCCGACGGTGAGGCGAGCGCGAACGGCGAAGACCTCCCAGCCGACGAGCCAGAGAACGAAACTCCCGCAGACGACGCAGACGACGCAGACGACGCAGACGCCTCGGATGACGCCGACGCCACCGCCGACGACGAGGGCCCGCGCCTCGACATCCAGGACATCGAGATTCAACAGGAGATGGAGCAGTCGTTCCTCGACTACGCCATGTCCGTCATCATGTCGCGCGCCCTTCCCGATGCGCGCGACGGTCTCAAGCCGGTGCACCGCCGGATCCTCTGGTCGATGTTCGACACCGGCTTTCGACCGGACCGGCCGCACAAGAAGTGCGCGACCGTCGTCGGCGACGTCATCGGCAACTACCACCCACATGGCGACACAGCGATCTACGACGCCATGGTTCGGATGGGTCAGAGGTTCAGCCTCCGCGACACGCTGATCGATCCGCACGGCAACTTCGGCTCACCCAGCGATCCACCTGCCGCCTATCGCTACACCGAGTGCCGCCTCACGGAGCTGGCGATGCGGATGGTCGAGTCGATCGACGAGGAGACGGTCGACTTCACTGCCAACTTCGACGGCAGCCGCGAAGAGCCCATCGTGATGCCGTCGCGCTTTCCCAACCTGCTGGTCAACGGCAGCCAGGGCATCGCGGTCGGCATGGCCACCAACATCCCGACCCACAACCTCGGCGAAGTCGTCAATGCCACGCTGCACCTGATCGACAACCCCGACGCGACGGTCGAGGACCTGATGGAGCATGTCCAGGGTCCGGACTTTCCGACCGGCGGTCTCATCATGGGACGCGCGGGCATCGTGCAGGCCTTCACCACTGGCCGCGGCTCCATCCGGATTCGGGCCAAGGCCGAGATCGTCGAAGGCGCGCGGGGCGACCAGATCGTCGTCACCGAGATCCCGTACCAGACCTCGGTGGAGAGCATCGAGCAGAAGATCGCAGAGGCCGTCGAGCGCAAGGTCATCGAGGGAATCCGCGAGCTTCGCAACGAGTCGGCCAAGGGACAGACCCGCTTCGTCATCGAGCTCAAGCGAGACGCCCCCGCGAACGTCGTCCTGAACAACCTGTTCAAGCACTCCCCGCTGCAGAGCAGCTTCGCCGTGAACATGGTGGCGATCGTCGATGGGGTGCCCCGCACTCTCAACCTGCGCGATGCCCTCGTGGCCTACGTCGGTCACCAGATCGAAGTGGTGACCCGTCGATCCGAGTACCGGCTGCGTCAAGCCCGTGATCGAGAGCACATCGTCGAAGGTCTGATTCGGGCCCTCGACCTGATCGACCAGATCATCGCCCTGATCAGAGGGAGCGAGGACCGGGCCGCCGCCCTGGCCTCCCTCCAGGACGAGCCGATGTCGTTCAGCGAGCGTCAGGCGAACCACATCCTCGACATGCAGCTCGTTCGCCTCACCCGTCTCGGGCGCACCCGCCTCGAAGAGGAGCTCGGCGAACTCCGTGAGCGGATCCAGGAGCTGGAGGCCATCCTCGGCGACGAGGCGATGCTCCGCTCGGTGATCAAGGACGAGCTCACCGAGGTGCGTGACGAGCACATCTCACCGCGTCGCAGCCAGATCACCTTCGATCCCGGCGACATGGAGGTGGAGGACCTCATCGACGACGAGGACATCGTGGTCACCCTCAGTCAGGGCGGCTACGTGAAGTCCGTCGCGGCCGATGTCTTCCGTACTCAGGGCCGCGGTGGCCGCGGTGTGCAGGGTGCCCGCCTCAAAGACGACGATCTGCTCGTGCGGGTGCTCTCCACGAGCGCCCACGCGTACCTGCTCTTCTTCACAAACAAGGGCAAGGTCTACCGGCTGAAGGCCTACCAGATCCCCCTGATGGACCGAACGGCGCGGGGCACTGCTGTCGTCAACCTTCTGCAGCTCGACTCTGACGAACAGGTCGAAGCGGTGATCGACGCCCGTGAGTTCGCCGACGACCGGTACCTGATGTTCGTCACGCGCAACGGGGTGGTGAAGAAGACCGCGCTGTCCGACTACGACAAGACGCGCACCGACGGCCTGATCGCCATCAACCTCCGTGACGGGGACGAGCTGGTGCGTGTGTTCGACACCTCTGGTGCCGACGACGTGTTCATCGTGTCGCGCAACGGCTCCACGATCCGCTTCGCCGAGGGCGATGTACGTGCGATGGGCCGCAGCGCCGGCGGTGTGCGGGGGATGAAACTTCGCGACGGCGATGTCGTTGTTGCCGCGGACGCCGCACACACCGAGGATGAGCGCTTCCTGTTGGTGGTCACCGACGGTGGGTTCGGCAAACGGACCGAGCTCAACGCCTATCCGCGCAAGGGTCGCGGCACCATGGGCGTGCGGGGGATCCGGCTCATGGACGGTCGTGGTGCCGGCGTGGTCGGCGCTCGAATGGTGAGCGAAGGCG
>Ga0114932_10000832_pt1 | contig 36387 bp, 39 predicted proteins | sample 2SBtaG_2_FD_87286 | JGI IMG/M metagenome (GOLD analysis project Ga0114932, IMG submission 87286) | Deep subsurface microbial communities from Kolumbo volcano to uncover new lineages of life (NeLLi) - 2SBTROV12_ACTIVE470 metaG | ecosystem: Environmental > Aquatic > Marine > Volcanic ...
CCCACCCCGAAAGGGCCAGTGATGCCGCCTTGGGCGGAAATGACGGCGCAGGATTATTTGATTCTTTGGCGTGCAATCTGGTTCGGGCGTAATAGCCTGTGACAACGGGCTTGAGCCACAGGCCCAATCCGGCATAGAATCGTGGTATGGCAGGCCCATCCGAAAGCACCGCAATATCCCCGCCGCGCACGTCGCTGATTGCGCGCCTCGTGGTTCTCGTGGTCATCAGCATCGCGATTCTGCTGATCTGGATATCCAACTTTGTGCTGACCGACCGCTTTACCCAGGACACGCAGTCGCGGGCCGAGCTGCGCCTCGCGCTTTACGCGGGCAATATCACCAGCGTGCTGCAGCGCGCTTCGGTTGTGCCGCTGTTGCTGGCCCGCGACCCGGCATTGATTTCCGACCTCAACAGCCATGATTTTACCGATACGTCGCAACGGCTCATTTCCATACGCGACGATATCGGTGCGGCCTCGCTGATTCTGCTGGACGACGAGGGCCACGCCGTGGCTGCCACCGACCGGCGCGAACTGGGCACACAACATCGCGCTTTCGGTTACTATCTGAACGCCGTGCGGGGTTCCGACACGGTGTTCAGCGCCGATAAGGTAAAATCGGGCGGGCTTAAATTTACCTATTCGCGCAAAATAGAAAGCGGTGCTGAAAATATCGGCGTGATCGTTGTCGAAGTGGCGCTGGCGCGGCTGGAAAGCAACTGGGTGACGGACGCCGAAGCTATCATGGTCACCAACAGCGAAGGAATAATCATCCTTTCCAGCGAACCCAGCTGGAAAAACCTGACGATCGAAGCCGCCCTTGCGACGCGGCCCGCCCCAACGGCGATGGAACGCGCCATTCGCGCCACCACGGACTGGAGCCAGTCCCCCGCCGACGTCTATCTGCGGGGTCAGGCGTTGCTGCGGCTTGAAGGCAAAATTGGATTTCAAGGCTGGAAATTGACTTACTTCACGGCGTTTGCCTCGGTTCGCGAGCGGGTCAACGGGGTGCTGGCGCTTGAAATCATGGGGTTTTCCATACTTGCCGCACTGGTATTTTTTATTCTGTCACGCCGCGCCATCCTGCAATCTTCACAGTTTGAACGCGAATCGATCAACCTGCGCGCCCTGAACGAACGGCTTTCGCTGGAAATCGAAGAACGCGAAAAGATCGAGCGCGATCTTGAAGTCGCCGAGCAAAGTCTGGCGCAAAGCTCTAAGCTGGCGGCGCTTGGCGAGATGTCTGCCGCAGTTTCGCACGAGTTGAACCAGCCGCTTGCCGCGATGAAGACCTATTTGGCGGGGGCAAAATTGCTGTTGCAACGACAGCGCCCTGACGAAGCGCTGTCCAGTTTTCAACGCATCGACGATCTGATCGGTCGCATGGGGGCGATCACGCGTCAGCTAAAATCCTATGCACGCAAGGGTGGAGACGAGCTATCACCCGTGGATATGCGCAGTGCCTTGTCGGCAGCCATGTCGATGATGGAACCGCAATTCAATCAAATGGACATCAAAATCACCCAAACGGTACCCGAAAACCCTGTCATGGTGATGGCGGATCAACTGCGGCTCGAACAGGTGGTTGTCAACCTGTTGCGCAATGCGCTTGACGCCATGAAAGAACTGGATAACCGCGAACTTGATATTCTGATCACCGGCGGTGAACAGGTCAGCATGTCCGTACGCGACAACGGGCTGGGAATTGCTGATCTGGACCAATTGTTCGAACCGTTTTTTACCACCAAAAAACCCGGCGATGGCATCGGTCTTGGGCTGGCTATTTCCTCGGGTATCGTCAATGATCTTGGCGGCAGGTTGATTGCGCGCAACGGTTCCAAGCGGGGCGCGGTGTTCACGATTCAGCTGCCCAGACTTGCGCGCGACATAGAGGCCGCCGAATAGAAATCCGGAAATTGGCCGGCTTAAAACAGGGTGGACCGATGTCCCAAAAAATGACCGTTGCCATTGTTGATGACGAAGAGGACATGCGCCAATCAATTTCGCAGTGGTTGTCGCTTTCAGGCTACGACACCTCGACCTACGCCACCGCCGAGTCGGCGCTCGCGGAAATCGGTCCCGATTACCCGGGCATCGTGGTGTCTGATATCAAAATGCCCGGAATGGACGGCATGGCATTTCTACGCCGTTTGATGTCGCTTGACAGCGCGTTGCCCGTCATTCTGATCACCGGCCATGGCGACGTGGCCATGGCGGTCGAGGCCATGCAGGTAGGTGCCTACGATTTTCTGGAAAAACCGTTCAACCCTGATCGAATGTCGGATCTGTCGCGACGCGCGACCCAAGCCCGCCGCCTGACGCTTGATAACCGCGCGCTGCGCCGGGAATTGTCCGATGGCACGGTACTTTTGCGCAAACTTGTGGGATCATCGCAACCGATGGAGCGGCTGCGCGAAGATATTCTTGATCTGGCCCATGCCGACGGACACGTGTTGATCGACGGCGAGACCGGCACGGGCAAAAGCCTGATTGCCCACGCGTTGCACGCCTGCGGGTCGCGACAAGGACGAAAATTCGTATCCATAAACTGCGCCGCCCACAATGAGGACGAACTGGGTACACGAATTTTTGGCCCCGTAACAGAAGGCGGACGGCTGCCATTGTGCGAGGAAGCCCGCGGCGGCACCCTGTGTCTGGAAGATATCGAGGCCCTGCCCGACACGTTGCAGGCACGGCTTTTGGGGCTGATCAACGATCAGTCGGGCGACCACGACACCACCACGACACGCGTTATTGCCATTTGCAACAATCAGGATCCCGATAAATCCTGCGAGGATTTTCTGCGCAACGATCTGTTTTTTCGCCTTGCCGCCATGCAAATTTCACCACCGCCGCTGCGCCAGCGCGGCGAAGATATACTTAATCTTTTCAATCGCTTCACCGAAGGCTTTGCCGAAGAATACGGTGGCGATACCCCCGAAGTCACCGCCAAGGAAGCCGCGCAGCTTCTGCAGGCCCCCTGGCCCGGCAACGTGCGGCAACTGCTTAATCTGGCGGAACGCGCGGTTTTGCAAAACAAGCGCGCCAATGCCGGCATTTCCAGCCTGCTTCACACCGACAGCACAGAAATCCAGCACTCAGTCGTCACCGAAGGCAAGCCGCTGAAAGAATACGTCGAATCCTTTGAGCGTATGTTGATCGACAACACCATGCGCCGCCACCGGGGGTCTATCGCCAATGTGATGGAAGAACTGTGCCTGCCGCGCCGGACGCTGAACGAAAAAATGGCCAAATACGGACTGACGCGCTCGGATTACATCTGATCCCCGGTCTGGATGCGTGACCAAAACCTTATGACTTGGTCGTCAGGGTCGTTTCCAGATCGCCGTAACCTGTAAACCGGTACTCATAATCCAGCCCCAGCCTTGCCGCGCAGTCTTTGGCCTTGGCCACCAGCGCGTCGTTCTTTGTCTGCGCCTGATACACCAATTTGGTATAATTACCGAAATACATGTCCCGCAATTCGGGGTGTCGGTCCAGACCCATTGGTTTGATGACGAAAGCGTCGAACTGGCGCACCAGAAAATCGGTCAGGTAAAACGCGGTGATTTCGTCATCGTGGGCAGCAAAGGCGGCATTTCCTTCAAAAAATGAATAACAATGTGGGCCTTCTATCATCTGAACGCCCAGTTCAGCACATTTGGCTTCCAGCAACCCTCCGGTGCCACAATCGGCATAGACGATCAGAATTTCACGATAGATATCACGATATTTGAACACTGCCGCCTCGACGGCGTCGGGTATGTCTTTGGGATAAAGATGCAGCTTGGCCGGCAGGCAGATCAGATCGAGATGCGTCCAGCCGTTCAGCTTTTTGAGGTCCAGAATTTCGCGCGCCAGTGCCCCGCAGGCAATCAACAGAACCTCAGCGGTTTTCATACCCTCAAGCTCCAGTCCGATCTCGGTCAATGAATTATCATCGACCGGCCCCGGCGTCACGACGCTAACTGGTTGTGCTTGCGCGCCATGAATTCCGAGGCAGTTTCAACAGCCACCGCCGCGTCGCGGCAATAGGCGTTAGCACCGATGGCTTTGGCAAATTCCTCGTTCAGCGGCGCGCCACCCACCATGATAATATAATCGTCACGGATGCCTTTTTCGATCATCGTGTCGATCACCACCTTCATGTACGGCATCGTGGTCGTCAAAAGCGCCGACATGCCCAGAATATCCACTTCCTCGGACTCCAGCGCCTGAAGATAGTTTTCAACGGGGTTGTTGATCCCCAGATCGGTGACCTCGAATCCTGCGCCTTCCATCATCATGGTGACCAGATTCTTGCCAATGTCGTGGATATCACCCTTGACGGTGCCGATCACCATGCGGCCGAGTCGCGGCGCGCCGGTTTCCGCCAAAAGCGGTTTCAAAATGGCCATGCCACCCTTCATCGCATTTGCTGCAAGCAACACCTCGGGCACAAACAGGATGCCGTCTCGAAAATCGATTCCGACGATGCGCATACCTTCGACCAACGCTTTGGTCAGCACATCGTAAGGCATCCACTTTCGTGACAGCAAAATGTTGACGCCCTCTTCGATCTCTTCTTTCAGGCCGTCGTAGAGATCGTCGTGCATTTGCAGACAGAGCTCTTCATCATCAAGTTCCGAAAGGATGATGTCGTCGTCTTCTTCAGCCATGGCACAAATTCCTGATAGATTTGCCGCATATTACTCATGCGGCACATTCAGCGCTATTGCCGCTAAGTTCTGACGTTGCAAGATATTATCTGCGTGAATTGCGACATTTATTCATCCAACGCCGACGACGTGGTGCTTTAGCCACGTTTTCGGCGCGACGTACGCTTTGCAGGCCCTGTGTCGCCGGTGCCATCGAATTCTGACGAAAAGGCACCGATTTTGGACTCGATATCGACCAAAGAAGGCGCGTGTCCGCGCGGCTGGTTTTCCAGCGCATCACGCATCCGCACCAAATGTGCGGGCTGAGTCCCGCAGCACCCGCCGATAATGGCGGCGCCGCAATCGCGCGCCATCACCGCGTAATCCGCCATGAGTTCGGGCGTGCCATCATAATGGATATGTCCGTCCACGTATTTTGGAATTCCTGCGTTTCCTTTTGCGATCAATGGGATATACGGCTTTTCCGCTGAAAACCCCAACACGGTTCGCAAGAGGTCTGACGCCCCTACCCCACAATTCGCACCAAATGCGATCGGTGTATTTTCAAGCGCATTGACGATACTGACCAATTCCTTCGAAGTAATCCCCATCATCGTGCGCCCCGCTGTGTCAAAGCTCATGGTGCCGCACCACGGCATACCGGCAAGGTTGATCGCTTCGGCGGCAGCGCGAAATTCCTCGACCGCGGAAATGGTTTCGACCCACAGAACATCAACCCCACCGGCTTTCAGTCCTTCGGCCTGTTCGTGGAACATTTCAACTGCAACGCTGTGTCTGAATGTGCCCACCGGTTCGAAAATTTCACCCGTGGGGCCCATAGACCCCGCAACAATCGCGTCGCGTGCGTATCCATCCACCAGATCGCGCCCGATTTCCGCCGCCACGCGGTTAAGCTCGAACGCACGCTTTTGTTGGTTATGCAGTTTCAGGCGCGCCGCAGTGCCCCCGAACGAATTGGTCAAAAACAGATCGCTGCCCGCATCGAGCGAACCCTTGTAAAGCGCCTTGACCTTGGCGGGTGCATCGACATTCCACAATTCGGGTGGTTCGCCTGCCTGCAGCCCCATGTTGAACAGTGCCGTTCCCGTGGCCCCGTCCGCCAGCAGCCAGCCCTGTGTGTCCAAAAGATCGGTGATTTTGTCGCTCATGTCGATTCCGTTTCCATAGCGCTGTGTGCCAAATCGCGCACGCGTTCGACCATCGCCCTTAATCCGTTGGAGCGCTGCGCCGACAGGTGTTGATCCAGTCCCAGACGTGCCAGTTCGGCCCCGGCATCCACCGCCATGATTTCACCGGCGGCCAGACCATCGTATAGCGCAATCAACACAGCAATTAGTCCGCGCACGATCATCGCGTCGCTGTCGCCGCGAAAACGAAACGTCAGCCCCGTGGCACCGGCGCTGGTTTCGGGGACAATCCAGACCTGTGACGCGCAACCGCGCACTTTTGTCGTCTCGATTTTGAGCGACTCGGGCAGTGGTTCCATGGCCTTGCCAAGATCGATGACATGGCGATACCGGTCTTCCCAATCGTCCAGAAAGGTAAAATCGTCGGCTATATCTTCAAACGCCTGCGCGGCCATTGTTTCGTCCTGAATGGTTGGCTGTCACCTATGATGCCAGCTTGCAAAGGTCCAGTGCAATCGGCCAAATGGAAGCACGACTAGGCTTTTCAAGGCGTAAAGAATATGGTTTATCAAAGCCAAACTCCGCTCGAGGTAGCCTGATTATGACACGACTGATCGCCATGATTTCAATGGTCGCATTTTTGGCCGCCTGCGGCGCCGTGCGGGACTCTAAATTCAACCCGTTCAACTGGTTCAAACCCGCAGTCGAAACGCTTGAGGTCGCCGAAGACGCGGTTGACCCGCGCGGTCTGGTGGATCAGGTGGCGAGTCTGAAAATTGACCGTCTGCCCGGCGGCGCGATCATTCATGCAGTCGGTCTGCCGCAGACGCAGGGATTTTTTGACGGCGAACTGGTGCCGCTGAACGGCGAATTTCCCGACAAAGGGGCACTGGTTTATGAATTTCGCGTTATCCCGCCGCTTCAGCCTGAACCCGCAGGTGTCAAACGGTCACGCGAAATACTTGTCGGGTATTTTGTTTCGGATCAGACGCTGATCGGCGTTCGGCGGATCGTGGTGATCGGCCTGAACAACCGCCGCAGCGCACGGCGTTAATCAGTCGCGCATTTCAGACGTCAATAATAGCGACGTTGCGTCCGTTCGCGGAAAGCGCGATCTGACCGTCCGCCAAGCGCTGCGCATCATTGCCAAATACTTCGGCGCGCCAACCGTGCAGCGCCGGAACATCCCTCGCGCCGGCCGCAATTTCGTCCAGATCAGCACTGGTGGCGATCAGTTTCCCCGCCACGCCCGAGGCTTCGGATTTGGCCTTTAACAGAACTTTGAGCAAATCGGAAAGCGCTTCGTTGCCGATGGTTTTCTCGCGGCGCGCCATTGGTTCGGGGCGTTCATCGGCCGGGCACGCGACCCCGGTCCGGACGGCTTGCAGAATTCCGTCGGCTATGTCGCCACGCCGCGCCTCGCGCAGCAACAGCCGCGATTTTCCCAATTCCTGCAGTGATTTGGGCTTATTGGCTGCGACTTCCAAAAGTGCCTCGTCTTTGTAGACCCGGCTGCGCGGGATATTGCGCGTACGCGCGTGTTGTTCGCGAAATTTGGCCAGCTCACGCACCACAGCCAAAAATTTTCCCGAATTTGACCGGGTTTTCACCCGCCGCCATGCCTCATCCGGTTCCACCACATAGGTTTCAGGATGCGTCAATGCCTGCAATTCCTCGGCAACCCAGCTTTCGCGATGGGTCGACTTTAACTTGGCCAGCAAAAATTCATAAATGTCGCGCAAGTGTGTGACGTCACCCAGCGCATAGTCCTGCTGGCGCGCCGTCAGCGGCCGTTGGCTCCAGTCCGTAAAACGCGATGATTTGTCAAGCGGCTGGCGGGCAATTTTACGCACCAATGTTTCGTATCCCACCTGATCGCCGAAACCACACACCATGGCAGCCACCTGGGTATCAAAGAACGGTTTGGGGAAAATATCGCCTTCAAAAAAGAATATTTCCAGATCCTGGCGGGCTGCGTGAAAAACCTTGACCGTGGTTTCATCGCCAAACAGCGCATAAAGCGGCGCCAGATCAAGATTGTCCGACAGCGTATCGATCAGAACGGCGCTGTCGGGGTCATCGCCCGGATAGGCCATTTGTATCAAGCACAGCTTGGCAAAATAGGTACGTTCACGCAGGAATTCGGTGTCGATGGTTACAAAGGCGTGCGTTGCGGCGGTTTCGCAAAAGGCCGCCAGGTCTTGTGTGGTGGTAATAATCTTCATTAATTTCGGTTTTCGTTCAATCGGTTAAGGAATATTTTCACGGCACAACCTAGACCAGATGGGCGCGGATGAAAAGAGCGGCTAAACAGAATATCGCAATCAATTACGGCGCAGTTAGGGCGTAATTGTCCTGTCGCCACGCCTTTGATTGCTGACACCCAATTGGTCCATTTCGGGTACATACGCTTGAATCACGCGTCTAAGAAATGACTCCCAAAAACGTGCAAGAATCTGTACAATAGTTAACATGTCGCAATTTTGATGTGGAGCGTGTTGTTATGCACTTGAAAAGTAGTAGTATTTTCGAAATTTTGACAAGAACTATGGGCGCCATAGTGATTGCCGCCCCCTTGGCATTTGGCACGGCAGCCCAAAGCGCCGGAGTCGGCGAGGCGCCAGACGTGGGATCGGAGACGATAATTCCAGAAGGATCAGGTCCCGAAGCGGCGACGGGCCTAAAGGTATTCTTTCGCAAATTCGGGCTTTTCAGCGCCTCCGTGGACGCGGCTGGCAGCAACGGCGCAAGCCACACGGTCAAAATAAAGAAACCCGCCGCCAACTCGACGGTTGTGCGGGCCTATCTGATGGCCGCGTCATATGACTTTAGCGCGCCGCGGGTGATAAATAACGGCGATATCACAATTGACGGCACCGCGGTGACGTGGAACGCCAGCGAAACCAACACAAGCGTTGCCAATTCGGTGTTTTTCTACAATGTTCTGGGCGATGTTACCCCGGTTGCACGGGCAAAGCTGGATGGAAATCCGGCGGGTACTTACACGTTCACGCTTGCGGAACTTGTAAATAATAGCAATATCGACGGCGAAATTCTGGTTGTGGTATTCAATAACCCAGATCAAGCCAAAAAACAAACCGTGGCGCTGATGTTTGGTGGTCAACAGCTTGGGGGCGACAGATTCGAGCTGTCGTTTGCAAAAAATTTCGGCCGCAAGGCCGGCAAGCACGCCTTTATGGGGCTCGGCATTTCGTTTGGGTTTCAGGGGTCCACTCAATACAGCACGATTGACGTCAACGGCCAGCGTATTTCGACGTCAGCCGGTGGTCAGGATGATGGCATCGGCGCAAATGGCGCACTGATAACGGCCGGGGGATTCGGCGACAGTAAGGCCAATCCACCCAATGCGAACGCCACGCCAAATGGTAATCCTAGATACGACGACGAACAATACGACCTTTTGCCCTTCATTACTAAAAACACCACCAATGTCGTGGTCTCAACGTCCAATCCTTCTGATGACGACAATATCTTTTTTGCGTGGTTCGAAATTTCCGCGAAAACATTCGTCAACAAAGACAAGGACGGCGATGGCCTGCTCGATGACTGGGAAAAGAACGGTTACGACCACGATGGCGACGGCGTTATTGACGTGCCGCTGCACACGTGGGGTTTCAGCCCCAACCACAAAGATATCTGCGTCATGTACGCGTGGATGAAAAAAGGCGGTGGCGAAACCAAATCCCACCGACCGTCTTTGGCTGTGCGAAATGCGGTCATCAAAGCGTTCAAACGCGCGCCGGTTTCAAATCCGGACGGAGTCAAGGGCATCAAGCTGCACTTCCGCAGCAAGGGTAGTGTTCCTCATGACTCCGATCTCAGCCCGGTCTGGACCGAGTTCGATGCACTTATGAATCCGAAGGTGTCCGAAGCCGAACGGGTGATCTGCCACAGGATGCTGAACGCCCACCAATACAGCGGCGGCACCAGTTCCGGCCTGGCGCGGGGCATTCCCGCCAGTGACTTTATCGAAAGCCTTGGCGGATTCTCCACCAACCCGGGAACGCGCGTTCAGCGCGCCGGCACCATCATGCACGAGCTTGGTCACAACCTTGGCCTGCGTCACGGTGGCCCGGACGATATCAACTGGAAGCCTAACCACCTCAGCATCATGAGCTATCTCAATCAGCTGGACTGGCTGTCAAAAAATGGTAATCCATTTCTGGATTACGAACGGTTCGATCTTAATTCTTTGAACGAAGCTAGGTTGAGCGAACCAGCCGGTCTTAACCGGGTCGGATCGGATCTGCCGCTGAGAAACTATGCCGTTCGCTGGTACAAAGGTGGGGCTAGCAAGTCCAAGGCCACCGGTGCGAACAAAAACGTCGACTGGAACGACGATGGCGACGCAACCGATATCTTCAGGCAGGACTTAAACAGGACAGGAACAGCCGAAGTGCTGGCGGCCCGCCACGTTGAATGGGATGAGATCATTTACGATGGCGGTTCCGTTGGGGCCAGCGGTAACAAGGTTCCCAATCTGAATCTTGCAACCGAAGAGGACGCGTTGGTTGAATTGACCGAGGAAATGTACCTCGAATTTCGAAATCGATCGGCCCCTGCTGAAGAGTAAAACGACTGCGATCTGACTGCGGAACGTCCGGGATGGAATCCACCCCGGGCGTTCCTGACTACGCCCGATAATCGCGGCGGGTTTTTGATTTCGCGTTTCCCACCGTGGGTCGCGACGCTGACTGAACCCCGTTGTCGCCCTTCAGGGCGGGGACCGGCATATGCAAAGCGAATTGAAGCGGTGATTTTGCAAACGGGAACACGTTGTGAGCATCTGGACGAATGGCATGTTTAGCCCGGTTCAACTTGCGGGATTTTTGCGGTTTGGTGGATTTAGCGCACTTATCGGCATTTCCCTCAAGTTTCTGCTGATCGGTGTTGCCCCTGCATTCGCGCAGGGCATCAGCGCCGAGGAATACCACCTGGGCATCCCCCCACCGCCCATCGTGCAGCCAGCCCGACTATTTGATGACAAGACCCTGCTGCGTTGGCAGGCACCGCACCAGTTCAAACTGCGGCAAAAACCCGGTTATGATCCCAAAGTGGATTTCTACCGCGTCTACCGCGTTGGGCGGAACTTTGAAAAAACCCTGATCGGCCACACCCAAGAGCTTTTCTTCCTGATTGCAACGCCGCCCGGCACCGGTGCCGCGCACTATGCCATCACGGCTGTGCAAAAATCCGGGCAGGAAAGCCCGCTGTCGCTGGAAATCGAGCTGCCCGTCGACCGGAACTAAATCCGGCGCGTACGTCAAAAAAAACACGCGTGAATTGCATCGTCCGACTTGGACACAGTCGGACAGTCGGACGACGCCAAAAATACCTCTGTATATTCCGTTGAATTATAAGGATTTTTTGGCTCCGGCGGTAGGGATCGAACCTACGACAAATTGATTAACAGTCAACTGCTCTACCGCTGAGCTACGCCGGACCATACGCGGCGGGCTTGTCGCGCGCGTGCCCGCATATAGCAAAGCCAAATTGGGGCGTCCAGTGGATTTCGTGCGCGCGACGCGCTAATTATTGTGCTTTGCGCGCGTCAGGTGAAATACCGTGTCGGCGCTAAGAACGCCGCTGTGGGATACAGTGTTTTTATCCAATAAATCAATCAGATGCGCCAGAACGTTCCGTGTCGCTGCAGGGAGCAACGCTTGGGGGATTTCCAGATAAATCGCCTCTGCCAGGGCGCGCGGTGACGCCGGACCCGCCTGCAAAGCCTCAATGATCTGACCACTGCGCGCGCGCCGGTGCCTGAGCAGATATTCAAGCATGGTCGCAGGATCTTTCAATACGTTGCCGTGTCCCGGTAAATATCGGCGGTCGCCGCGTCGCGCCAACATGGTTTCCAGCGAACGCATGAAAGCGGTCAAATCTCCGCCGGGGGGCGAAATCATGGTGGTCGCCCACCCCATGACGTGATCACCGGAAAATACTGTGCCACTGCCATGGTGGGCAAAACACATGTGATTGGGAAAGTGCCCCGGCGTGGCAATGGCGTCCAACCGCCAGCCGTCGCCTGTGATCACCGCACCGTCTGCCAGACAGATATCGGGGCGAAATTCGTGATCGACACCCTCTCCTCCGCCCAGATCGGCCCGGGTCGCCAATTCCTGCATGCGCCGTGACGTCCCGGCTTTGCTGTCGCCCAATGCGTAGACTTGGGCACCGCTTGCCCGCGCCAGCGCCCGCGACAGGGGCGAATGATCCACGTGGCTGTGGGTCACAATGATATGGCTGATCTCCTGACCCGCCCCAAGCGCATCCAGTATCGTCGTCAGGTGGCGCGGGTCATCCGGACCCGGGTCGATCACCGCAAGTTGCCGCGTCCCCAGTAAATAGGTATTGGTGCCCGTGAACGTCATGGGCGACGCGTTGGGGGCCACGATCCTGCGCACATCCGGCGCAACGGTTTCCGACACGCCGACCGGCGGGTCAAAATCCAGATCGAATATATCGTCCGCCATGTCACCGTCCTTGCACCGGTCAATAATCGTGGGGTATTGAACTCCATGAATTTTGACATTCTGAAAAATGTTCTGCCCAAAGGGATCTACGGGCGTTCGGCGCTGATACTGCTGCTGCCGGTCGTTACAATCCAGTTCGTCGTCTCGGTGGTATTTATCCAGCGCCTGTTCGAGGATGTCACGCAGCAAATGGTGTCCAACGTGGCATTAGAGATAAATCACGTCGTGCGCCGCATTAACGCCGTGGATGGTCGTGCCCAAGCGCTGGCGGAAATTGCCGAATTGGCGGGCGAGTTACAATTGACGGTCGATCTGATGGATACCCAGAACACGCTGCGGCCAGACGTGCGAAATTTTTATGACCTGTCCGGAAAATCCGTCATCGCAACCTTTCGCGACCGCATCAAAGATACCCTGTTTGTTGACCTGAAATCGAGCAGTCATCGTGTGACCCTGCAGGTCAGCACCAACAAGGGCACGCTGTCGGTCATTATTGCCCGCACACGGGTGTCGGCGACGAACCCGCATCAGTTGCTGGTGCTGATGGTTTTTACGTCTATCCTTATGGCATTGATTTCAATCATTTTCTTACGAAATCAATTGCGTCCGATCCGCCGTCTTTCACGAGCCGCCGAAGCTTTTGGCAAGGGCCAGATCATTCCATACAATATTGCCGGTGCCACCGAAGTGCGCAGTGCGGGGCAGGCCTTCATCGACATGCGTGACCGCATCGAGCGCCAGATAGAACAACGCACGTTGATGCTTTCTGGTGTCAGCCACGATCTGCGCACGCCGCTCACGCGGCTGAAACTGGGCCTTTCGATGGCCGAACAGGACGCCGAAACCACGGCTTTGCTGCGTGACGTCAATGACATGGAACTGACGCTGGACGAATTTCTGACGTTTGCGCGCGGTGACAGCCTCGAAGAACCAACCGCCACCGATGTGGTGGTCCTGCTGGAAAAACAATTCAACGACGCAAGAAGCGCCAATATTGATATCACGCTGAATATCAATGCCAAAGCCAGACAGATGCGGAAGGTGACCTTGCGCCCGGTTGCCATAGGACGCGCGCTGATGAATCTTATTGCAAATTCCGGGCGCTACGGCAGCAAATGCCGGCTAAGTCTGGTAACTGCGCGTGATCAGTTCGACATTGTCGTCGAAGACAATGGTCCCGGTATTGCGCGCGCACAGCGCGATGACGCGATCAGGCCATTCATCCGGCTTGATCAGGCACGCAATCAGGATTCGGGGGCTGGCGTCGGTCTTGGGTTGTCAATCGCCAAAGACATCGCGCGCAGCCACGGCGGTGCGCTTATTCTTGCGGACAGCGACGATCTGGGCGGCCTGAAAGCAATCTTGCGCCTGCCCGTCTAAATAACGGTCAACGCGTGCAGACGTTCGCGGGTTTCCAGATGCGGCACCGCGTTAAAGGACAATAAACGCAAACGCGCAGAGGTCACCTCAAAGCGGCTGTAAGACGCGTTATAGGTTTTCAGGATCAATTCGGTCAGCGCCGCTATCCCCAAGTTCAGCACATGACGCATGAGGACACATTTGGGACCGCCCGAAGACACGACCAGAATTTTCTGTCCCGGCAGCGCGTGGGCAGCGATCGCCTGCATGACCCGTGCCTGAAAATGCGCAAGGCTTTCGCCAACCCCGCGGATCGTGTCAGCGTCCCACGCGTGCATGACCTCCCGGAACATCGCCTCGAGCGCCTCTGCGGTGCGTGGGTCTTCGCGCGGATTGGCGGCGCGAAAAGCGTCTTCCATGCTGTGGTAGTTCATTTCGTTCAGGCGCGGGTCTTCGATCACATCACCCAACGCCATGTTTTTGCGCAAACCCGCCAATGTTTCACGGTGACGACGTAGCGAACCACAGATCACGCGGTCAAATTTCTGCGCATTTGCGGCCAGATGCGCGCCCAACCATTCGGATTGTTGGTGGCCAAGCGGGCTAAGCCGGTCGTAATCCGCTGTGCCAAATGACGCCTGCCCGTGCCTGACAAAAAAAATCTCACCCATTATCGGCCTTTTCGCTGCGTGTTGTGACCTACTCGAGAGATAGGTGACACTTTATACCGGAGACATAGGTTACACAAATAGCGCTTTGCGAGGAGAAGCAAGGTGTCTTGGAAGGAGTGCAATGTTATGGGTGAGCGTCTTCGATTTGTGGCTCGGCTGTTTGATGGCGAGAAGATGGCGCCTTGAACCGCGCCGGGTTTCCCGGAGGCCATTTACTTCGTTTTATGCGACCATATCCAAGTCTTCTTTCTGAGCATAGTACCTCTCTTCGGCCTCAGCGGGTGGGATGTTTCCAATGGGACCGAGCAGGCGGCGGTTGTTGAACCAGTCGACCCATTTCAGGGTTTGCCATTCGACCGCCTCCATGGTGCGCCAGGAGCTGCGCCGGTGAATGACCTCGGCCTTGTAAAGCCCGTTGATCGTCTCAGCCAGGGCGTTGTCATAGGAATCGCCGACGCTGCCCACAGATGGTTCAATGCCGGCTTCGGCTAGCCGTTCGGTGTACTTGATAGAGACATATTGAACTCCGCGATCACTGTGATGAATGAGGCCGCTTTTACCAACCGGCCGTCGGTCGTAAAGTGCCTGCTCCAAGGCGTCGAGAACGAAGTCCGTTTTTGGGGTTCGTGACGTGCGCCAGCCGACGATGCGATTAGCGAAGGTGTCGATCACAAAGGCGACGTAGACAAACCCCTGCCCCCTTTCGGCGAATGCCCGCATTCGCCTGTCGGTAGTGGGATCGACACATAGGTGAAATCGCTGACCCAAAGCATATTGGGTGCGGGTGCTCGGAACTGTCGGTTAACCTTGTCACGCGGACATGGCAGTGCCATATCACGCACTGTCGTTTTGACATGTTTTCCTCGGATAACCCCTTGAAGACCAATCTGTTTCATCAGACGGGCTACTGTGCAACGCGCCACGTCAAAGCCCTCTCGCCGCAGCTGGTGCCAGACCTTGCGCACCCCATAAACCTTGAGATTTTCATCCCAGACACGCTTGACCTCAGGAAGCAGAACCGCATCCCGCTTGGCCCGTCTTGAGGCCATATCCGGGTTCCTCTTGACCATCGCACGGGCATGATATGTCGACGGAGCGATCGGCAAAACCCTGCAGATCGGCTCGACTCCGAAGACATCGCGATGATCGTCAATGAAGGTCGTCATCGTTTCAGTGGGCGGTCGAGCTCCGTCCCGCTGCCTGACAGGCTATTGCGTAGCAATTGCCGAGAAGGGGGCAAAATACGCGCTCGCCTTGCGAAGAATCTCGTTGGCTTGGCGCAATTCCTTATTCTCTCGTTCCAACGCCTTGATCCGTGCCCGCTCGTCAGACGTCACGCCATCGCGCAAGCCGCTGTCCGTTGCTGCCTGCCGGACCCAGCGGCGCAGCGTTTCCGGGGTGCAGCCGATCTTGGCCGCAATCCCGGCAATCGCAGCTGACTGGCTGTCATAGTTACTCCGGTGCTCGAAAACCATCCGTACGGCCCGCGCGCGCACTTCAGGCGAAAATCTGTTTGCTCTCTTGTTCTTTCCCATAGCTCCAATCTTTCCTCGATTTGGAGCCTCCTGAAAACCCGGGGCGGTTCACAACACAGAACGATTTGTGGTGTGCGGATCATAAGGGCGAGTTCGTGCTCACCGATCGGCGCTGTTGTTACCCGCTGACGATTACTGATTTTGCCAGCCGATATCTGATCACCTGTGAGGCTTTGTCATCCACCAAAGAAGCCTATGCATTCTATGGCTTCGAACGTGCATTTCGCGATTTTGGCCCGCCCAGAGCAATCAGAACCGATATCGGTGTACCCTTTTCAAGCCCAATGTCTTTGTTCAATCTGTCGAAGCTGTCTGTGTGGTGGTTGCGCCTTGGCATCGCCATCGAACGTATCAAGCCTGGCCAACCACGGCAGAATGGATGCCACGAACGCATGCATCTCACGCCTAAAAAGGAAGAGGCAAGACCGGCGGGCGATAACAGGCTTCAACGGCAGGGCAAGTTCGATGACTTCATCGAGATTTACAATAACGAACGCCCGCATCAGGGCATCGACATGAAAGTACCTGCAGATATATACGAGCGTTCGCCGCGTGAATATCGTGGCCTGCAAGAACTCAACTATCCGTTCCATGACAAGACAATCACCATCACAGCTTGTGGGCGTATCTGCATCAGCAGAAAATACATCTCTCAACTGTATTCGCCGGACAAACTGTCGGTGTCAAACAAGTCGAGGAAAACATCTGGATCGTCAGCTTCATGAACCACGATCCGGCCTTTTTTATTCATCAAACCAAAAAAATCGAACCAATCCCTGACCCGTTCGATCAAAATGATTTACCTAAGTGTCAGGAATAAACTGTGACCCATGTGTCCGGTATGGACCCGGGTTTTATTGGTAGCGGGAGAGGGACTTGAACCCCCGACACGCGGATTATGATTATTCCTTAGGCCATGCTCAATCCTGCTCACAGTTTCGCAACCCGAACCAAACTCGTCGCCTATTCAATAACTTGTTGGCTGCAACCCGACCCAAATCAGCTCAGCCAGTTGCTAACAAGCGCAAGGATTTCTGCTCCCACGTGGCACCCAAGGTGGATCTCGGGCATGGTCACTTCTTGGGGGCGACCCATTTCTCGATTGGACCTTTTGCCCTTTCCAGAAGTGAAATGTTCAACGCACTGAGGTACTGATCAAGGAAGCATTCTATCGATTGGAGATGATGCAACTCAACACGCAAAGGCTCGCCTTCTTTAAAATCAAACGTCATAGCTGTGGGTATAGCGCAGTACCTTGCAAGTTCAGGCGATACAGTTGGCGCACTGTGAACTATTAAATTCCGTAGCTCTGAGAACATTTGAACCGTCGCGCACCAATCGCTCACATCCGTTTGCTTGTACTTGCTCGGACGAAGCAGACCTGCTTCATTCCAGTAGTGTTCCATCACCGAATACAAGCCATTATAAATCTTCTTCCTCCTCCAGTTCTTGTATCTCTCGACCCATGCCGCTTCCCACGCGGCGGAATTGTGTTCGCGGTCGCGGAACAGCTTTCTCATTGGTTTGTTATCTGGTCCCCTAATGAAATTCTCTGGGTTGTGGCGAAGGTAAATCTCGAAAGCTTCGAACACGATATCCTCGATAGACCCGACTAAGTCAGCGACACCGTAGGCAGCAACCAGTTCGGTGGATTGTTCATAATGTGAAGCCGCCTGCTTTCCGGACCAAACGGCTAAGGGGGCATGGATCGCTTTCCCGTAGATGCTCCTCATTGTCACCGTTTGAAGCGCCTTTTCCTCGGGAAGACCGTCGTAGTGGTTCTTGGCAATGCACATTGCGTTGATCGTAATAGCCCAACGAAGATAGATACTTCGTGAAAGGTTCTTCCAGTCGCCAATTTTCTCAGTCGTTTTCTCAATCCACTTTTCGGACGGATCGTCCGTTCGGTGGATGAGTTTGGTAACCCCTCCATCTTCGTCTGACGGAAGCTTCTCGAAATGTTTCTGAGGAACAAAAAGTGCTCTTTGTCTTATGCTTGTCATTGGCCACCTAATTGCGTGCTACACGCTACAATTTCAGACTGAGCCAAACAGTCAAGCGCAGAGACAGAAAACCCCACACCCCTTCAAACTGTACCCTGACACGCGGATTCTGGGTGTCATATAGTGGCCTCATGAAACAAACACTGATAGCTGGGATTGCATTTTTACTGTTCAGCCAAGGCACAACACATGACTTTGGCACCCATAGGACACCCAGCCTTAAACTCAAAACGCGGCACAAATCAGGAAGCGATACAAGTCATTGTTTTACTTTGCTGAAATGGTGCCCGGGGGAGGAATCGAACCACCGACACGAGGATTTTCAATCCAAACCGTTAAAATCCCCAATGACACCCATATGGAACCCAGCGCCCAAACAGACTCCAATGCAATCACTGAAGGATCACACAAGACACTGATATAATTGAAGATTTATGGTAGCGGGAGAGGGACTTGAACCCCCGACACGCGGATTATGATTCCGCTGCTCTAACCACCTGAGCTACCCCGCCGTACCGTGGGCGTATTTAGGCGAGGCTTGGGTTTGGGTCAAGGCGCGAATTGGCCGGAATTCGGGTGGTCTGCGGGCGCTGCGGCGCACCGGTTTTCGGGCCTGTGTGCCCAACCCTGTGCCCGTCAATAGCGGATGCCAAACCGCTGATAGAGAAAATGCAGCAACCACGCCGGTCCGATCAGCAGGAACTGGATATCGCGCAAAAACGATGGCTTTTTGCCTTCGATTTTGTGGCCCCAGAACTGGCCGATCCAGGCGACGACAAACACAACCAGCGCGAACTGCCACAACGGCCACGCGAAATTTGCCTCGTATAGCCGGATGAGCCACAGGCTGGCCGCCAGATAAACCGCAATCCCTACCGCCAGTTGCCATGACGCAATCAGGTAATAAACCAGCACCAGCAGAAACACCGGCAGTAACCAGTTGAAATTTTGCACAGAACCAAGAAAAGCCGGCACCGGCAGCGCGTAAACCAGCGCTGCGACCGTCCAGACGATCACCGGTACGCAGACCCAATGAATGGCCTTGTTGGTGGGGTCCTTATGGCTTTCGCCGTACTCGGTCAGCAGCGCGTCAATTTTGCGGGTCATGGGGCCTCCGGTCGGGTGATCTGTTTGCAGTACCATAGGCCGGTGAACCAAAAGGGCAAGCCGAGCGCGTCACCCCCCCAGGAACAGCCGTCCCACATCGGGGTTGGCAAGCAGCGCGTCGCCGGTGTTGGCCATGGCGACTTCACCCGCCACCAGCACGTATCCCAGATCGGCAAATTCCAGCCCCTTGCGGGCGTTTTGCTCGACCATAACGATGGTCTTGCCGTCCTCTTTTTGCAGGTCTTCAAGAATGCCAAACACCATGTCGATGTACCGCGGCTCCAGCCCGATAGACGGTTCGTCCACCAGCAAAACGTCAGGCTCCATCACCAGAGCGCGCGATATTTCCAGCAACCGGCGTTCACCGCCCGACAGAATGCGCGCCGGTTGGTTGGCGCGTGCGGCCAGGCGGTCGTATTTGTCAAAAAGCTCATCGGCCTTGGCGGCAGCGGCCCTGGTTGTGGCCATCAGATACCCGCCCATCAGCAAATTTTCCCGCACGGTCATATCGGGAAAAACCGAATTGTCCTGCAAAATATAGGCGATCCCGGCTTCGGACAGTTTCTGGTTGGATTTTTTGCGTGTCACATCGTTGCCGCTGCACGTTATCGTGCCCGACTTGATGGTCGTGAACCCATAGATCGAATGCAGAACCGTCGATTTTCCTGCGCCGTTCGGGCCGATCAAACACAGTGATTGTCCCTTGCCGACCGACAGATCAATGTCATGGAGGATTTCCATCGCGCCGTAACCAGCCACCAGATTTTCTATGGTCAAAAGCGGATTTTCACCGGCCAGCGTCTTCAGATCCGCGCGGGTCGGACGGGCCGACGACATTTCGGCGGCCTGTTTGGCGACATCGTCCACCGACATCACAGTGTCGACGGTCCCCTGATGATAGCCGGTTGTCTTTTTTGGTCGCTCGCCCATGATCAATGCCCTCCCAGGTAGGCCTCGATGACACGCGGGTCATTCTGAATGTCTTTCGGCTGCCCACTGGCAATCAGCCTGCCTGCCGCCAGTACATGAATTTCATTGGCCAGGTTCATCATCACCCGCATGTTGTGCTCGATCACAAACAGGGTGACGCCAAAACGTTCGTTCGCCTGTTTCAGACGGTCTATCAGACCGTTGATCAGGGTGGGATTGATCCCCGCCGTGGGTTCATCCAGCAGCAAAACCTCGGGTTCGTTCATCAGCGCCATGGCAAATTCCAACAGCTTTTGCTGGCCAAACGACAAAGACCCCGCCAGCAAATGCCGTTTTGAGGCCAGCCCAACAAATTCGAGCAACTCTTCGGCGCGGCCCAAATCATCGGGATTGGGCCGGTGCAACAGGCTGCGCACAGAGCTGCTGCGCACGGGGCGCGAAATCAGCATATTTCGCACACAGTCCATTTCATCGTAGACATGGGTTTGCTGAAAAGTCCGCACCATGCCCAGACGGGCGATTTCAGCGGTGCGCATTTTTTTTGTTTCCCGCCCGCGATACTTGATCGAACCTTTGTCGATCGGGTGATAGCCGCAGATCGACCCGAACAGAGTGGATTTTCCCGACCCGTTCGGCCCGATCAGGCCAACGATTTCGCCCTTTCGCACGGACAGCGAAATATTCTCGTTGGCGATCACACCGCCAAAATGCTTGGAAACGCCGGACACGCTCAGCATGACCTCTGCGTCGCTCATGTCCGCGCCTCCGCTGTGGATTTGCCAATTCCAAGTTTACGTCGCAGATTGTCAAACCCGCCCATCACGCCGCCGGGAAAGAACACCACGATAATGACAATCAACAATCCCAACGCCACGCGCTGCCAGCCAAACAGGAAAGTCCAGAAAAATTCCTTGAACAACTGAAACACCACCGCCCCAATGATCGGCCCCCAAATGGTGCCTTTGCCGCCGATCAGAGTCATCAACAGCATCCAAACCCCGATTGTGGTGCCGGAAAACGCCACCTCTGTCGGGTCGATAAAGTTCTTGGAGGATCCGTATATCCCCCCCGCAATGGCGGCAAAAAACGCAGCGATTGCCCAGGCAAATGCTTTGACCTGGGCGGTGGGCAGGCCCATGGCCTCGGCCTTGTCCTCGTTATCGCGAATGGCGTTCATGACAAAACCAAAGCGCGTTGAGTAAAGCCAGCGCAGCAGAATAAAGAACACCACCACCGTGGCGAGGCCGATAAAATACAGAAGCGGTGCCAGTTCAAGCGTACGCGGTGGTTGCACGAAATTCATGCCGGAGCCCGCTCCAAGAATATCCATGGTCGAGGCAAATTCGCCTGCAGCCACCCCAAGCCCCAACGTACCGATGGCAAAATAATGCCCACGCATTTTCAAAAGCTGCGAACCCACCAGCAGGCCAAGAAAAAAATTGAGCACGGCCACAACCAGCAATCCGACGACCAGCGACGCCACAAATGTGGGTGTGTCCACCGTGAAACTGGCCAGATCGCCGCCCTCGGCGGCGTTGTAGACCGCCAGTGTAAACCCACCGGCCCACACCTGAATCGAGGCCAGCAAATACATACCGACGCCAAAAAACAGGATATTCCCAAAAGAGTTATATCCCATTTGCCCGCCCAGCATATCCCAGCTCAGGGCGATCAGGATGAACACCATCACGTCGACAAGCTGGGTCATGTTGTGGGGCAGGAACCAGGGTGCCGCAAAAAATACACCCAGCGCAATTGCGGCAACCAGCCACTGGACAGCCGTTGTTTTAACCATCGAACAGGCCCCTATTTCAGATACTGGCGCTTACGGCGCATGATGGCCGCGCGTACCAGCAACGCGATGGGCACGATAATAAACACCATGCCGTTCTGGAATTCGGGCCCAAGCACAAATCCGGAATAATTTTCGTAGACACCCAAAGAAAGCGCCGCGAAGATCACTCCGGCAATGTTGCCGACACCGGCTAAAATAACGATGACAAAGCTGCGCAATGTATAGATCAGCCCCTGAAAAGGATGCAGGATAAACACAAACGCGACGATGGATCCCGCAACGCCGCATATCGCGCCGTTCAGCGCATAGGTCATTTCATAAACACGGCGTGTGTCGATGCCCATGATGCGGGCCGCGCGCGCATTTTGCGATGTTGCCCGCATGGCGCGGCCGAACCGCGAATACCGCACCAATACCACCAGCAACACCGCCGCAGCGATGCCCAGAACCGCGCCGAGTGCGCGTGATCCCGGGATGTTCACCATGTTCTGCATGAAACTAAAAGTCTGCAACTGCGCGTCGATCACCCGTTCCTCAGCGGTGAACATGATATTCATGCCCTGCTGCATGACCAGTTCAATGCCAAATGTCGCCAGCAGGGACACAAACAGGTCGCGTTCCAGCACTTTGTCAACCACCAGCCGGAAGACGATCATGGCAAAAAGACCCATCCCGACTGCAGCCACTGCCATCGATAATACAATCCACAAAATATGCGGTGCGTCGGGCAGAATTCCGGTCATGGTTTCGATAAAAAAGAACGCCATATACCCACCGAGGATCACAAAAGCGCCTTGCGCGACATTGATGATATTCATCACTCCCCAAACCAGCGCCATCCCGTAAGCAATCAGTCCGAATATCGCGCCGACCAACAACCCGTTGGCGATCAGCTCCAGGTTGATAGTAGGGGCAAAACTGGTCAACAGTTCGATGTTGGCATAGATTTTATCCATGGCGGCGGTCCGTAAATAGTGGATTTATTGGCGAAAGCACAAAAACGGGGGGCGCGAACAATTGCGCCCCCCGGAAGATTGTTGTCCGCTGACTTAGTTTTCCGGACGCGGATGAACGATTGCGGATTCTGCCCATTGGGTTGGTCCCACAACTTTCAGCGCACCGCCCTGAACCTGATACAGCACCATCGGCTTGGCAATGTTTTTGCCGGTGTCGTCAAAGTCGATATTGCCGTAGAAGGTTGACAGTTCTGTCGCAGCCAGCGCTGCACGTACTGCGTCCTGATCCAGCGATCCGGCCCGCGTAAACGCATCGGCAAAGACCATGACCGCAGCAGCGGACTCAGCAGCCTGATAAGGCGGCGCATAGTCATACAGCTTTTCAAACGCAGAAGCAAAATCGCCGGCCGAACCCATCAGGTCATCCGAATAGGTCAACGTTGGCGCCCATTGCGCCGCGCACAGCGTGTTTTCCGCACCGGCGCCAAATTTACCGATGATATCAGCACTGTCGCAGTGGGTCATGGCCAGCATGGGCACATAGACGTTTTGCTCGTTGATCTGACGGATCGCCGTTGCCGCGCCTTTAGAGTGACCCGAAACAACCAACAGATCGGGTTTGAGCGCGCGGACCTTGGTCAGCGTCGGGGTCATGTCCGAAAGATCTTTGGGCAATTTGTCGTCGATGACGATGGTCATGCCATATTTGGCGGCATCATCCATCACACCGGCGCGAATGTCCTGACTGAACGGATCATTTTCAAACGCCATTGCGATCGTCATGGACGCGGGATCGCGTCCCGAGGCTTTGGCGACTTCGTCAAGCAATGTGATCGATGAGGCCAAGTATTGCTCGGATGTGGACAGCACCGCAAACAGGTTTTTGTAGCCGTTGGTGAACAACGAGCGCGACGCGCCGTTGGCCTCGACCATGGGGACACCATGTTTTTCGGTGATGGGCGCGATTGCCTTGGTCAGACCTGACGAATAAGGCCCAAGCAGGTATTCGACGCCGTCCTGGCTGATCAGACGCTCGGCCAGTTCGGCACCACGCGCCGGCGTTGACTCGTCGTCATAGTATTTGATGGCCAGATCATGTGCTTCGCCGTTGACGATAACCCCGCCGTTGGCGTTGATCATATCGACGGCCATATTGTAGCCGTTCATAGTGTGCTGGCCGTTGGTGGAATATTTACCCGACTGCGACACTGCCGCGCCCAGCACGATCGTATGCGCTGAAGTGGCAAATGCAAACGCAGACAATGCAAGGACGCTGACGCCCCCAAGGATGTAATGTTTCATGATTTCTCCCGGTTGTTGTAGGATTGTAAAGTCTTGTTGAACCAACTTTTCGACGGACCGACCATAGAAGATAAAAAGACAGAGTCAAAACCGATTTTTTATTGAGCGGTTAAAAAAATGGTGCTGCTGGGGAGAATTGAACTCCCGACCTCTCCCTTACCAAGGGAGTGCTCTACCTCTGAGCTACAGCAGCCCGCTTATGCGCGATATTTCTTAGCGCAATTGCGCCCAGACGCAAGGGGTAACTGGACGCTGTGCGTGGGCTTCGTTACAGAGAGCGCATGACGCGAAAAATTCCCGACAGCACGGCCAAGGACAGCGCCAAATCACGCGCGGCGACGGTGCGGGAGGCGCGTCTGAAGGCGGCCTTGCGGGCCAATCTGAAGCGGCGAAAATCGCAGGAACGCGTGCGGGGCGAAAGCACCGCAAAAAGCAGCGAATAAAGGCAAGTCAATGGATTCCATTCTAGTCAAAGGCGGCGGGGAACTGCATGGGCAAATCCCCATCGCCGGTGCCAAAAACGCCGCGCTGGCCCAGATGCCGGCGACGCTTTTGTGCGCGGAACCCCTGACGCTGACAAACGTGCCGCGCCTGACCGATATCAGAACGATGACGCGTTTGCTTGAATCGCTGGGTACAATCGTCAGCCAGCGCGACGACAGTCGGACGCTGGAGTTACAAACCCCGGAAATAACCGACCACAAAGCCGATTACGATATCGTGCGCCAGATGCGGGCGTCAATTTTGGTCCTTGGGCCGATGCTGGCGCGTGACGGGCACGCGGTCGTGTCGCTACCGGGCGGTTGCGCGATTGGTGCGCGGCCCGTTGATTTACATCTCAAGGGACTCGAGGCTCTGGGGGCCGAACTGGAATTACGCGACGGCTACGTGCACGCGCGCGCGCGCGGCGGTTTGCGCGGTGGCACTTTCGTGTTTCCCTTTGTATCTGTCGGGGCGACCGAAAACCTGTTGATGGCCGCCAGTTTGTGCAAAGGCACGACCGTGCTGAAAAACGCGGCGCGCGAACCCGAAATCGTCGATCTGGCCCGTTGCCTGCGCGCCATGGGTGCGCACATTGACGGCGAGGGCTCCGCGACGCTGACAATCGAAGGCGTCGACAGCCTGCACGCTGCCTCGCACACCGTTGTGACCGACCGGATCGAACTGGGCACCTATATGTTGGCACCCGCGTTTACGGGTGGACGCGTTGAACTTCTGGGTGGACGGCTGGAACTGGTGCAGGCCTTCGCCGCCAAACTAAGCGAAGCCGGTGTCGATATAGAAGAAACCGGCAACAGCCTGATTGTCAGCCGCAAAAACGGTCGCGTGTCGGCGGTGGATGTGGTGACCGCGCCGCACCCCGGGTTTCCGACCGACCTGCAAGCGCAGATGATGGCACTGTTGTGTATCGCTGAGGGCACATCGGTGCTGGAAGAAAGGATTTTCGAGAACCGTTTCATGCACGCACCGGAATTGATCCGCATGGGTGCTGTGATCGACGTGCATGGGGGAACTGCGACAGTGACGGGTGTAGACAAACTGCGCGGCGCGCCGGTGATGGCGACCGACTTGCGGGCCTCGGTTTCGTTGATCCTTGCCGGACTTGCGGCCAAAGGCGAAACCGTGGTGTCGCGGGTGTACCATCTGGATCGCGGTTACGAACGGGTTGAAGAAAAACTTTCGGCCTGCGGGGCCACGATTGAACGGGTACACGCTGATGGTTGATGACGCCAGATTTGAAGATGGCATCGAGGCACCCCTGCGGCTGCAAGCGCTGGACGCGGGTGATCTGAAGGTAATTTCGACGCTTATTCAGGACGCGGTATTTCCCATTTCAGAAATGTCGTGGCAACCATCCAAGCGACGCTTTGGACTATTGCTCAACCGCTTTCGCTGGGAAGACAAGGACCGCGCCACAGCGCAGGGCCGCGCCGTGGAACGTGTGCAGGCCATGATGCTGATCAATGACGTTCAAAGCGTGGCCTCCAACGGCATCGAGCGGCGCGACAACGACGTGATCCTGTCTTTGCTATCGGCAACTTTCGCACCGCTTGACGACGGCGCGGGTTTTGTCGAACTGACGCTGGCCGGTGACGGGGTGATCCGGCTGACAGTTGAATGTCTGGACGTCAGCCTGTCGGATGTTACAAGGCCGTATCGGGCACCATCGGGATCGGTGCCCAGCCACGATCTGTGAGGCTGCTACATGCCGCTGTTTCTGTCTGCCACTGACGCTGATTTCGCGGCCCGATTTGCAGCGTTTCTAGACGCTAAGCGGGCGTCCGATGCAGACGTTGATACGGCTGTTGCGTCTATTATTGGCGACGTGCAAGCGCGTGGCGACGCTGCGGTAATTGAATTGACAGAAAAATTTGATCAGCTTGATCTGACACCGCAGACGCTGGCGTTTTCGCCTGCAGAAATAGCGGATGAAATTGCCAAAGTCAGCGCGGATGAGGCCAATGCCCTGCACCTGGCCGCAGATCGCATCCGCGCCTATCACACCCGTCAGAAACCCCTGGACAAAAGCTGGACCGACGACACCGGTGCCACGCTAGGCTGGCGGTGGGGACCGGTGGACAGTGCGGGACTTTACGTGCCCGGCGGGCTGGCGTCTTATCCGTCGTCGGTGTTGATGAACGCCATTCCGGCACAGGTGGCGGGGGTAAAGCGGCTGGTGATGTGCGCGCCGACGCCGCGCGGCAAGGTCAATCCACTGGTGCTGCTGGCGGCGCAGCTGTCGGGTGTTGAAACAGTCTACCGCATCGGTGGCGCACAGGCGATCGCGGCGCTGGCGCATGGCACCGAAACCATCAAACCTGTCGATAAAATCACCGGTCCCGGCAACGCCTATGTGGCAGCGGCCAAACGGCGGGTGTTCGGGACCGTGGGCATCGACATGATCGCCGGACCGTCGGAAATTCTGGTGATCGCCGACGGCGACAACAACCCCGACTGGATCGCGCTGGATTTGCTGAGCCAGGCCGAGCACGACGAAAGCGCGCAGGCAGTGCTGATCACCGACGACGCAACATTCGGGCAAGCAGTTGGCGCGGCAGTTGAAAAAAGACTGCGCACGCTGGAGCGACGCACCATCGCCGCCAAAAGCTGGCGCGATTTCGGCGCTGTGATCACGGTGAGGACTCTTGATCAGGCCGCTGAATTGTCAAACCGGATCGCGCCCGAGCATCTGGCGTTGTGCGTGGTGGACCCAGAGACGCTGGCGAAAAAAACCACCCACGCGGGTGCGATTTTTCTGGGGGCTTACACGCCCGAGGCCATCGGAGATTACGTGGGCGGGCCTAATCATGTGCTGCCAACATCGCGTTCGGCGCGGTTTTCAAGCGGACTATCGGTTTTGGATTTCATGAAACGTACCACGCTGGCGCGGATGACGCCCCACAGCTTGCGCGCCATCGGCCCGGCGGCGGAAACGCTGGCGCAATCGGAAGGGCTGCAAGCGCACGGCCTGTCGGTTCGGGCGCGTCTGGATCACCTGAACCGGCGCGCCGATGACTAAGGCCACCGACCGCTTGAGTCATGTTGCGCTGGATGAAACCGGCCTGCCCGCCCCTACGCCCGAGATCGATCAGGAACGCAAAGTGGCGTTGTTCGATCTGCTCGAGGACAACAGTTTCGCCCTGCCCGCGCGCGCAAGTGACCCCGCACCCGACGGTCCGTTCCATCTGTTTTTGTCGATCAAAGATCGCAGACTGGTTTTTGACATCAAAACTGAATCGGGCGCTGCTTTGGCGGCGTTTCACCTGTCACTGTCGCCGTTCAAACATGTGATCAAAGACTATTTCCAGATATGCGAGGCTTATTTTGACGCCGTCAAACGCCTGCCACCGGCGCAGATCGAGGCGATAGACATGGGGCGGCGCGGCATTCACGACGAAGGCGAGCGCATCGTGTCTGAACGCCTTCACGGCAAAGTGGTTGTGGACGACGCGACGGCACGCCGCTTGTTCACGCTGATCTGCGTTTTGCACTTCAAGGGCTGAGGGCAGCGTGGTGGTGAATAAAAAGCCGTCGCTACTCCTGCCGACGTCGGTTCTTTTTTGCTGCGATCACAACGCTGTACGTTCGCCCATGGCCGAAGGGATTATGAAAAAGCGCTTTGGTCAATCGATCTACGTGCAATCGGCGGGTGTCAAACACGATCTTGAAATCGACGGGTTTTCCATTGCGGTGTGTCAGGAACTGGCTATCGAGCTGTCAAAACACCGCGTGCGCACCATCGAAGAGATGATCGAGTGGGGGGACGATTTATCCGCCTTCGATCTGATCGTCGCTATGTCGCCGGCTTCGCAACGGCGCGCGCTGGATTTCACGCGGTTCTACGCGCTGGACGTGGAATACTGGCCGATCATCGACCCGACGGGACTGGGCCGCAACCGCGAGCAAAAACTGGACGCCTACCGGCAGGCCCGTGACCAGATACTGGCGCGGATAAAAGCGCGGTTCGGCGCGGGTGGTTGATTTGCGGCGTGTTTGGGTCGCTCGTCTAACCGGGTGGTTCCTTTGCGACATGGGGGAAGTCACCGGTCGCGATGTAGGTCTCTTCTTCGGGGCTTGAGACGCGGCCGTAAATCGGGTTGCGATGGGGGTGGCGGCCAAAGCGTTCGATGATGTCGCGTACCCGCGCGTTCTGGGCGCGAAACTGTTCGGCCAAATGTGCCAGCGACGCCGGCAGATCCGCAATAATTTCGTCTGTGATGGTGTCGATCAAATCCATACGCGCCAGATGATCGGGGCCTTCGCAATGCCCAAGCGCAATCACAAAGAACGTTTTTTCCCACGGTTTGAGCGCCTTGAAGTGACCGTTCTCGATCCCCTCAATGGCAAGCCGTGCGGCCTTGCAGTCCTGGGCGTAAGCGCCGGGCGTGCCCCGCCAGAGAGATCGTGGAAACTGATCAAGCGCAAGCAGCAAAGCCAGACGCCCGCGCGGCGTTTCCGCCCATTGGTCAAGCAAGCCCTGCGCTGCCGCTGTTGTCAAACCCGCGAAGCGGGCGCAGATATGCGCGTCTACACCGCCTTGCATGCGATGATGAATCCACTTGCCAAAAGCCTCACCACTTTCCCAGAACCCATCGTCCGGAAACCAGAATTCAAGCACTTGATCAGGGCTGAATTTTGCAGAAACAGCATCCATTGTGTTGTCCTCATCTTTAGCAAGTTGAAGGGCTTGGCCTTTTCGGGCAAGACCCGAACCCCTGTCCATTTCCGAAAGTCCGCATAAGCCTTTCAGCGGGTCCCGATCCATCAGCGCCAATTATACGGAAATCCGAACACGAGACCAGCACGCTGTTCGTTCGACCGCGCCGCGTGACAGTCTTGCCCGGCCGTCCACTGCGCACATAAATCCACATTCAAAATGTTGCGCCAAAGGGTATGGCCTCACCTTGCAAATGTCGATAAATTCGCACTCATCACATAAGGAAACATGATGCGATTTTTCATAGCTGTACTCGGTATTATTTGCGCCGCCACGCTGGCCGGTGCGGCGACGATGCAAACCTCACAAGGCCAACTGAAAATAACAAAAATGGCCTCGGGGCTGAAAGAGCCGTGGGCGCTGGCGTTTTTGCCAGGCGGTGGTTTTCTGGTAACGTTGCGCGGCGGGACGCTGCGGTATTACGCAGATTCTGATGCACCGCAAAGTGATTTCCAAAACGTCAGAGGCGTGCCAAAGGTGCGCGCGCGGGGTCAGGGCGGGTTGCTCGACGTGGTTGCGGCACGGGATTTTGCCCGCACACGCGAGATTTTTCTGAGTTTTGTCAAACCGGGGCACGGCGGGGGTGCAACCGCCATGGCTGTGGCGCGACTGTCAGCCGACGGTGCGCGGCTGGAAAAACTGCGGGTGATATTTGAGATGAGCAAATTCAGCGGCGCGACCAAGCATTACGGTTCGCGCGTCGTCGAAGCCCGCGACGGCACATTGTTTTTGACGATCGGCGAGCGCGGCGCGCGGGATTTGGCGCAGGATTTAACTGTGCACAACGGCAAGGTGATCCGCGTCAACCGCGACGGAACAATTCCGCACGACAATCCGTTTGCCGACGGTGGCGGCGCACCGGAAATCTGGTCTTACGGGCACCGAAATCCGCAAGGTGCGGCGCTTGATGGGCGCGGGAATTTCTGGCTGGTGGAACACGGTGCCAAAGGTGGCGACGAGATCAACCGCCCGCGCAAGGGCCGCAATTACGGCTGGCCGGTGATTTCCTACGGCACGCATTACAATGGCGCGAAAATCGGCGTGGGTAGCGCCAGCGCCGGGATGGAACAACCGGAATATTACTGGGATCCCTCGATCGCCCCGTCGGGCATGATGATTTATTCGGGTGCGATGTGGCCACGATGGCAAGGCAATTTCTTTGTCGGATCGCTGAAATTTGACTATATATCGCGGCTGGCTTTCGTGGGTGGCACGCTGAAACAGGTGGAAAGACTGGGGTCACAAGAAACCGGCCGCCTGCGCGACGTGCGCGAAGCACCGGACGGATCGATCTGGTTCCTTTCGGTCGACAAAGGCGCGCTCTACCGGATCAGCAGGAACTAGAATGTTCGGGATTGCACTTGGATGCACAACGTTCATGAAAATCTTTAACTTGTTGCTCTCGCACGCTAACGCCTTTAGCCCGAACAGCCCCAGCTCCGGGTCAACGTTCCAATCGCTACTTTTACCAATCCTATGGCACCTGCGCCGCGTGGCCGCCCTGTTTGCGGCGTGACAACAATTCCCCACCCGATCCCAAACCTCCGGCGGGCGGGATTCAGGCCCTTGATCTTTACCCCGTTTGCGCGCATTGAAGCGCCACCCGTCAAAGGGCGGCATCAGAAACCCAAAATGGAGACAACATGGCCAAGGAAGAACTTCTCGAATTTCCAGGTGTCGTGGTCGAACTTTTGCCCAACGCGACATTCCGGGTCGAGCTGGAAAACGGCCATGAAATCATCGCCCACACCGCTGGTAAAATGCGCAAAAACCGCATTCGCGTGCTGGCCGGTGACAAGGTTCAGGTGGAAATGACGCCTTATGACCTGTCCAAAGGCCGGATCAATTATCGCCACAAATAAGCCCGTGCGGCTGGTCTTGGGTTCCGGCAGTCCACGGCGGCTGGAGCTGCTGGCGCAACTGGGTCTGACGCCCGACGATATTCGCACCCCTGATATTGACGAAACCCCGCTGGCCGGTGAAATCCCGCGCCTGTATTGCCAACGTATGGCGCGCAGCAAAGCGCTGGCATTGGATGTGGCGGCGGGCGAGGCTGTGCTTTGCGCTGACACCACGGTCGCGCTGGGGCGGCGGATTTTGGGCAAACCGGATAACGCGGCCCAAGCGGCGGATTTTCTGGCGCAACTGGCGGGGCGGCGGCACAAGGTTTACACGGCGCTGGCTGTGCGTACCCCTGCGAAGCTGTGGGAAAAAGACGTGATGTCGGTGGTCAGGGTCAAGCCAATGTCCGGCGCTGAAATCACCCGATACGTCGCCACGGGCGACTGGCATGGCAAGGCTGGCGGTTACGGCATTCAAGGCGCGGGCGGCGCGCTGATCCCGTGGATATCGGGGTCCTACAGCGCCATCGTCGGCCTGCCGCTGAGCGAAACCGCAGGCGTGCTGCGCGCCGTCGGCGTGTTGCGGTGAAAGGGTCGAGCATTCTGATAGACCGGCGCGACGGGCGGAGCATTGCCGCGCGTCTGGTCGACGGTCGTCTTGACGATTTGCTGATCGACGCCGCAGATGATGTGCCGCGCATAGGCGCGATCTACCGCGCCAAAGTCAGTCGCCTGACCAAAGGCCTGCACGGCGCGATGCTGGATATGGGCGCGGGTCACGGATTTCTGAAAGCCGCCAAAGGCTTGCGCGAGGGGCAGACTATTCTGGTGCAGGTCGCCTCGATCAGTGAACCCGGCAAAGCGCCACCCGTCACCACCCGTCTGTTGTTCAAAAGCCGCTACGCCATTGTCACGCCCGATGCACCGGGCCTAAACGTCGCGCGCAGTATTCATGACGAGGACGAACGCGTGCGTCTTCTGGATCTGGCACAGGCGGGCATGCAACACGCTCCCGACGGCATTGGCCTGATCCTGCGTTCGGGTTGCGCTGCTGCCGATGACGCCACCATTCAAATTGACATCGCCCAAATGCTTGGCCTGTGCGTGCAGGTCGTGTCCGATACCGACAGTATGCCCGCGTTATTGTTGGATGCACCGGACGCCGCCACACAAGCATGGATCGACTGGGACGGCGACGCAGTCATAAGGCACGACGGCTGTTTTGCTGACCACAGCGTGTGGGACATGATCGCAGACTTGTCTCACCCGTTGGTTCGCCTTGCCGGTGGGGCAACGATGTTTGTCGAACCTACGCGCGCAGTTGTGGCGGTGGACGTCAACACCGGTGGCGATTTCAGCCCCGCTGCCGGGCTAAAAGCCAATCTGGCCGCGGCCAAAGCCCTGCCGCGTGCGTTGCGTCTGCGCGGGCTTGGTGGCCAAATTGCGGTGGATTTCGCCCCCATGGCCAAAAAGGACCGCAGATTGGTCGAGCAGGCCTTGCGAAAGTCTTTGCGACTGGATGGCATAGACACGGTGCTGGCAGGCTGGACGCCTCTGGGCCACCTGGAACTGCAACGCAAAAGGGCGCGGCGACCTTTGGCTGAATTGTTGTAGAACGCGGACAAAGCGAACCGGGACTTTCCACCACCGGATTCGACCGCGATGTTCGACCAAAGCGACAATAGCGGTTTAAAAATAACTGATAGATGTATAGGGTTTAACTTTGCCGGCATGGATTTGGAGCAACCCGATGCACCCATATAAAACTCTGGACGAAAAGGCATTTTGGGGTCCTGCTGTGGCGCGCCGGGGGGCGTTGGATATCGACGAGTTATGGGCGCCGAAATTTCTGATACCCAAAAATCGGTCGGTAGTGACTTTCGGATCGTGTTTTGCGCAGCATATCAGTCTGGCACTACAAGAACGCGGTTTCGGTTGGTTGAACACCGAACCGGCACCGCGGCACTTATCACCGGCAAGCGCCCGCAAATTCAATTACGGCGTGTTTTCCTGCCGGACCGGCAACATTTATACGGTTTCTTTGCTGGCCCAATGGGTGGACTGGGCGTTGGGGAACACCGAAGTCCCCGATGAAATCTGGGAAAACGATGGTCGTTACTATGATCCCTTTCGCCCCAATATTGAACCGAATGGGTTCGCAAGCGCCAAGGAACTGCTGCGTTCGCGCGAAATCGCGGTACAGGCTTTCGCAAAGGCGATCACGTCTTGCAGAGTGTTTATCTTTACCCTTGGGTTAACCGAAAGCTGGGTAAATGCGAGAAAAGGATACGAGTACCCGATGTGTCCCGGCACAGTTGCCGGCGAATATGACCCCGAAATCCATAGGTTCGAAAATCAAAAATTTCAGAGCATTTCCGATACACTGACTCTAACTCTGAAAAAAATCCGCCGCGCCAATCCGAAAATATCGGTCTTGCTGACAGTGTCCCCCGTGCCACTGACGGCCACCAATTCAGGAGACCATGTTCTGGTCGCGACGGTCAGGTCAAAATCCATCCTGCGTGCTGTTGCCGCTGAAATTGTCGCCAACAGAAAATTTGTCGACTATTTTCCATCTTACGAAATCGTCACCGGCATTCCTTTCAAGGGTCGTTTTTTTGAGTCCAACCTGCGTCACGTAACTCAGGCGGGCGTCGATCATGTGATGAACCGGTTTTTTAGTGTCATCGAAGCCAAAAATGCCACGAAATCCAAGTGGCGCAAAAAATTCAAAAAAGTAGTCAAACCGGATCAAGCGACGGCCGAAGACATCGTCTGCGAGGAAGAAGTCCTTGCAGCTTTCGCCGATCCGATTAGACCGCCAAAACCATGAAAATCTGTGTTCTTGGCAACAGCCATGCCATCAGTCTGTTCAAGGCCTGGAATTCACTGATCTACACCAATCCAGACCATAACATGACATTTTTTGTCAAGCCGCAGCAAAGCCTTGCCGATTTAGTCGCCACGGACGGTTGTCTTGTGCCTGACAATGCAGAGCTGCTTGAAGCAATAAAATTGTCGTCCGGTGGATTCGACCGCGTTAACCTGGCCGATTTCGATATATGTCTGATTCACGGGCTGCAGCTGTTTGTACCGATTCTTGGCGACGAATTTTCTGTGGCGGTGCGCCAACTGACTGCTCAGGAAGCGGTGACCAACTCGCTGGGGTTTGAAACTGCCCTCAAGGTGCGCAGCCAAAGCGACATCCCGATTTATCTGGGCCATTGTCCGTTGAATTGTAAGGGCCGGACTTATCCGGGGCAAAATCCCAATCCTGTCCCTTATCGGACTATGGTCAGCCAAATGATAGACTCTATTCGTCTTTCAAAAACGTGGCTTCTACCCCAACCGCCGGAAACCATTGTCGACGGAGTTTGTTCGCGCGCCGATCTCGCCCGCGATCGCGCAGAACCGGATAATGGAATAGTGGACTTGTCGTTGATCTATGGCGTCCGGGATAACAAACACATGAACGAAGAATTTGGCATCCTGTGGCTGACCGCGTTTTTTGAACATATTGCAGCAATTCGCGTTTTACCCGAAACATAGTTTTTCACCAAACGCGTGGAAATATTTGATTTCAGGCAGCGTTGGAGGAGTCCGGTTTTGCGCGAAATGCTTTAATGAACCCCTCCGCGTCTTAGCTCTGTGGTGAATTGCGAAATCGCAGAGAAACAAGTTAAACGCCGTGCAACCTGCGTCGGTTGCGCCAAACTGCAGCAGAGGTTCGATAACCCGGGAAAGAAACGGTCGCAGCCTGCGTTGCATTTTCGCGCTCCCCACGTCATAAGGTACGGTGTCGTCCCTTGTTTTACTCAGTGGAGCCTCGCATGCGTGACCTTCCCGAAACTGACTATTGGCAGGCCTTCCAAAGCAAATCCACCGGCATTTTGACGTGGCCACGGCTTGACGCGCTCTGGTCGCAAATCGGTGGCGCTCCGACGGGTTGGTATATTTACGAACTGTCCGGAGATACGCCGACCCAACCGGTCGAACCACAGGACCTACAGGCATTTTTAGTGTCGGCAAAATCTTTTGCACAGGCGCGGACGCACGGCAGCCATTGCGGCTGCGTCTACGTTGATGATCCAGATATACCAACGTTTGTGCGAATTTTTGACCCCAAAAATATGGGCGCGGCCTGCGGCGGATCAGGTACGCGGATTTATCCTAAATGGACGTTGTCGCGTCTCAGGCCTGAAGCTCTGCCACCCACGCCATCGGTCCAACCCAAAAAAGGCTGGGTAAACGCTGTTTTAGGGCGCTGACCGGCCACCGCGTCACCCTGACGATCCCGACAAATATTATTGCCAATATTCGCTGGACAGCACACAACCGCTATCCTAAAACCGCCCGACCCAAGGCAGCAAGCCTGACCCGTGCCCGGGTAGCTCAGGGGTAGAGCAGTGGACTGAAAATCCTCGTGTCGGTGGTTCAAATCCGCCCCCGGGCACCATAAAATCAACAAGTTGGCAGAAAGTTAGGCGCTCACATTATTGTGTTGGGTTCTATTTTGACTCGTAGGTTCACCCTGACAAGAAAAACCCGCCGATTTCCTGGCGGGTTCTGGCCGATCAGAAGAGGGCCATCTGGTCACTTGAAGGATCGGCGATCCCATAGATTTCACGTGCCATCGCAAAAGTTGCTTTTCCTGCGATTATCGGCGACTCCGTCACGCGGTTATGAACATTCCAGCTTGCCCAGATTTTAAGCCCAAAGCCTTGATACTTGATGCTGAGTTGATCGGGTCCACTTTGGCCACCAAAGATTCCCAGAGTGGCCTGTAGGGCTTGTGAGAGGTCATCGTCAGTCATTCCTGATACGATTTGCTCTGCATATCTTTTCGGGAAGCTGGCGGTTGCTGTTCGAAACGCCAACTCCCCATCTGCGCGTGTGAGCAATCGGTTGGCCGCTTGGCTCCGCAGCAGTGCTGCCGAAATCCAAATTGGGAATGCAGATGTCATCGCCGACGAAAATGCAGGATGATGTGCTTCAAGCTGATTGAAATTCCGATCCCAGTTCCAAGTGGCCGAAGGAGACTGGCGTCGAAGTCAATTTTCGACCCTCGAAATAAAAACAATAAATCATGTGCTTACAAGCTATTCACTAAATCGGCGCAGTCATGAGGTCTGGAGAATATCGGCGCTGAGAGACTGCTTCCGGCCCTCCCGGCACATGGGCCGGTGAACAGCCCCGCCCGCACAACCCTTGAATATTACGGAAAAATCCGGCCAAAGCCGGATCGGGAGAACGGGTTCTCGGGGGAAAGTGGCGGAGGGAACGGGTCTGGTATCGAACGTTCACTGTTACATTCTGTACTTGCACGATAATTGGGAGGACCATGTATGTCACAACGGAAATTCCGCTTAGGATGACGAGCTATGGTTTA
>Ga0114932_10000834_pt1 | contig 36367 bp, 36 predicted proteins | sample 2SBtaG_2_FD_87286 | JGI IMG/M metagenome (GOLD analysis project Ga0114932, IMG submission 87286) | Deep subsurface microbial communities from Kolumbo volcano to uncover new lineages of life (NeLLi) - 2SBTROV12_ACTIVE470 metaG | ecosystem: Environmental > Aquatic > Marine > Volcanic ...
CCAATAGTTCGATCCAAAAAATATAGCCCACGAATATCGTTATCATAATAGCGATAGAGGCTGCGATCCGTCTGAAGACTCCCAGAATGAACAGGGCGTCAAATATCATCAGTGCCGGTCCCAGCCCGTGCAGATAGTATTCCTGATACCAAACGACCTCGCTGCCGGAATTTACCAAGGCCGGATCGGTGAGGTAAAGCTTCCAGTACATGAACACCACGATCGCACCCAGTATCACTGTGGCGGTCACCAGTGGATTATAGGTTCGCTCTGAGCGCCCCAACGAATAGCGCAACATCAAAAAGGCCACGATTGCATTGGCAGTCAGGCCCCAGATCGTCAAAAACCGGAACTGCCAGCCAAATAGCTCGCGCGAGAAAACGGTAAACTCGTAACACCAATATCCGAACGCCAGCGCAAATACGATCCAGCGAAATCCGGTGACAGCAGGCGATGTGTTGGCAGACATTATTTTCTCCATTCGATTTGGCGGGCTTTGCGCACAATCCGGGTACGCCATAATGGACGCGTTATCAGGGCTTTCGCTAAATCCTAACTGGCAGTTTTGGCCTTGTCTACAACAGCGATTCCAAGGATTTCCAGAACTTTGATTTCAATATCCTTGGCGCTCATACCCGCCGTCCTGTACATGCCAACGGGACTGTCTTGTTCGATGAACACGTCGGGGAACACCATCGCCCGGAACTTAAATCCTTCGTCAAAAATACCGGCGTCCGCCAAAAGCTGAGCCACATGGCTGCCAAATCCGCCAATGGCGCCCTCTTCGATTGTGATCAGCGCCTCGTGGTCGCGCGTCAGCTTCAGGATCATGTCGCTGTCCAGCGGTTTGGCGAAACGCGCGTCGGCGATCGTTGGCTTAATTCCCCGCGCTGCCAGCGATTCGGCGGCTTTTTGCACCTCGTTCAGGCGGGTGCCCAGCGACAGAATTGCAACTCTTTGGCCCCGCTGGATGATCCGGCCCTTACCGATCTCAAGAACCTCGCCCCGGTCGGGCAGCTCCACCCCCACGCCTTCGCCACGCGGAAACCGAAAGGCAGAGGGGCGGTCGTCAATGGCGGCAGCTGTGGAAACCATATGCACAAGCTCGGCCTCATCCGCCGGGGCCATCACCACTAATCCCGGTAGGTTGGACAAATAGGCAAGATCAAAAGATCCCGCGTGCGTGGCACCGTCCGCTCCCACCAAACCGGCGCGATCGATGGCAAACCTGACTGGCAGGCGTTGAATGGCTACGTCGTGCACGACCTGATCATAGCCACGTTGCAAAAACGTCGAATAAATCGTGCAAAAAGGTTTCATTCCACCGGCCGCCAGTGCCGCGCAGAACGTTACGCCGTGCTGCTCTGCAATCCCTACGTCAAAACTGCGGCCCGGAAACCGTGCGGCAAATTTATCAAGTCCGGTGCCGTCGGGCATGGCGGCGGTTACCGCGACGATCTTGTCGTCCTGTTCAGCGATTTGGATCAGGCTTTGGGCATAGACAGCCGTAAAGCTTGGCGCATTGGGGATCGATTTGTGCTGGGCACCCGATACAACGTCAAACCGCGCCACGCCGTGATATTTATCTGCGGCTGCTTCGGCGGGCGGGTAGCCTTTGCCCTTTTTGGTCACGACGTGAATCAGCATCGGGCCGTCGGCGCGACCTTTTATGGTGCGCAACACTGCCAGTAACTGATCCATATCGTGGCCGTCGATCGGTCCTACATAAGAAAAGCCGAGTTCCTCAAACAGTGTGCCGCCCACGGTCATGGACTTGACCATTTCCTTGGCCCGGCGCGCACCTTCCTGAAACGGTTCGGGCAACAGGCTTACCGCCCCTTTGGCCGCCGCTTTGAATTCCTGAAACGGCGCGCCCGCATACATGCGTGACAAATAGGCCGACATGGCACCAACCGGCGGCGCTATCGACATTTCATTGTCATTCAAAATGACGAACAGGCGCTTTTTAAGCTCTCCGGCGTTGTTGAGCGCTTCAAACGCCATGCCCGCCGACAAAGCCCCGTCACCAATAACGGCGATGGCATCACCAAGCCCGTGTTCGGGTGCACCGCCCAGATCACGCGCCACGGCAAACCCCAATGCTGCCGAAATCGATGTGGAACTGTGGGCGGCACCAAAAGGATCAAAGGCGCTTTCGCTGCGTTTGGTAAATCCCGACAGCCCGTTTTTCTGGCGCAACGTGCGAATGCGGTCGCGTCGACCCGTCAGAATTTTATGTGGATAACACTGGTGCCCCACATCCCAGATCAACCGGTCCACAGGTGTGTCAAACACGGCATGTATCGCTGTGGCCAGTTCCACCACACCCAATCCAGCCCCAAGATGACCACCGGTTTCCGAAACGGCTGAAATGGTTTCGGCGCGTAACTCATCGGCGATTTGGCGTAGCTCGGAATCCGAAAACTGCTTAAGATCGGCAGGAACCGTCACCTTGTCCAGCAAGGGGGTAAATGGTCGATGTGGTTGTTTCACGCGCAATTTCCAACGATATTTTCAGGCTATCACATGTCGCGGTCAATGATAAAGCGCGCCAGTTGCCGCAAGTTGTCGCCGGTCGCACCGAAACTGACAAGCCCGTCGCACGCCTCGTCAACCAATTGTGACGCTTTGCTTTTTGCACCATCCAGGCCCAGCAACGAAACGAATGTCGCCTTGCCCGCCTTGTCGTCCTTTTGTAACCGCTTGCCCGCTGTTTTGGCGTCGCCCTCGATATCCAGAATGTCATCGGTTATTTGAAACGCTGTGCCAATGGCGCGCGCGTAGGTGCCCATGACCTGCGGATTGGAAACCCCTAAAATCGGCCCGGCCTCGGCAGACCACACGATCAGCTTGCCGGTTTTATTGGCTTGAAGTTCGGAAATTTGATCCAGCTTAAGTGGGGATTTGGCAGTCTCGGCTGCTATATCCTGCGCCTGTCCCAGAACCATACCGCCCGCCCCCGCAGCAGCGGCCAAATTGCCAATCAGACGAAGCCGCACATTGGCGTCAGGCGACGTGCGTACCGAGCTTAGAATTTCAAATGCCAGCGTTTGCAACGCGTCGCCCGCTAGCACAGCAGTGGCCTCGTCCCATTTGACGTGAACCGTGGCTTTACCGCGTCGCAGGTCATCGTCATCCATGGCGGGCAGGTCATCGTGGATCAGCGAATAGGCGTGGATGCATTCGACCGCCGCCGCCGCCCTGTCGGCATTGGCTGGCTGCACGCCATAGAGTCTGGCGCCTTCCAGTACCAAAAACGCGCGCAGACGTTTGCCGCCCGACAATACGCCATAGCGCACTGCTGCGCTAAGTTTGCTGCTTTTTGCTTCGGGCAAAATGTCTTTGAGGCACGTTTCCACCCGCGCTGCGTGCGCCAAAAGCACGTCACCAAACATGATCAGAGATCAGTCGCGGGTTTCAGGCCGGCGGGTGCCCCGTCTTCGCCGGGCAAAATCTGGGCAACTTTTTCTTCGGCCGACTTAAGGCGGGCCTCGCAATGCTTTTTCAGCTCAGCGCCGCGCTGATACAGGGTGATCGACTCTTCAAGCGCCACATCGGCATTTTCCAGACGACTCACCAATTTTTCCAATTCGGCCAAAGCGTCCTCAAACGACATTTCGGATACCGGTTTTTCAGCCATTAGCCCTGCTCCATCAAAACTTTGACATGCGCAGCGACAGACCGTCCAAGCGCAGGCAGATCATATCCACCTTCGAGCGTCGAGACCAGCTTTGCGTCGGCGCAATCGTTGGCAAGCGCACAGATTTCCCGCGTGACCCACGCGAAATCATCCTCGACAAGCGCCAGATTGGCCAGTGGATCACGCGTGTGGCCGTCAAACCCTGCCGAGATAAAAACGAATTGCGGCGCGAAATTGCGTACCGCCGGAAGAATTTCATCGCGGTAAGCGGCGCGCAGGCCTGGCCCGCTGGTGCCTGCGGCCAGCGGCACATTCATGATTTGCCCGTGAGCGCCGGTCTCATTGCGCGCACCCGAACCCGGAAACAACGGCATTTCGTGAGTGGACGCAAACATGATCCGTTCGTCGTCCCACACAAGATCCTGCGTACCGTTGCCGTGGTGCACATCGAAGTCAATAATCGCGACGCGTTCCAGACCGTGTGCGTCAAGCGCATGTTTTGCGCCGATGGCCACGTTTCCAAACAGACAAAACCCCATGGGTCGGGTTTTTTCAGCGTGGTGCCCCGGTGGGCGAACAGCACAGAACGCATTGGTTGCTGAACCGTTCATGACCTCGTCCACGGCCTGAATGTTCGCGCCGACAGCATGGCGCGCCGCTGTCAGTGAGCCCGGTGACATATGTGTATCAGCGTCCAGCGATCGAACGCCGGTTTGCGGTGACGCCTGTGTAATAGCGTCAAGAAAGGCCCGTGTATGCGCCAGAAGAATATGTTTGTCTTCGCATTCCCGCGCTTCCATCCGCAACAATGGTTCAAATTCCGCCGCCGCGAGCGCCTGGCTTACCGCGCGTAGTCTTTGGCTGTTTTCCGGATGCCCAAAAGGTGTTTCGTGTTCCAGAAACGCGTCGTGGCCTAGCAATGCTGTTGTCATCACAAAAAGCTAGTATAAGAGCACGAACTGAACAAGCGGACGATTGGAAAATTCATGAACGAAACCTGGGCCAAATATGGTCTTTGGCTGGCGGGTTTCGCCAACATCGGTGGTGTTTTGTTATTCTCAAGGGGACTTACCAACGATGCTTTGTTTCTGAATGATCCGGTTGTCATGTCACGGTTTGGTCTGGTCATGATCATAGTCTGGGGCCTTGCCTATGTCGCAGCCGCATCCAAGGCGCTGGAACATCGCTGGATTGTCGGGGTGTTTGCGCTTGAAAAAGCCGTCTACGTAGGCGTGTGGATGCTTTGGATGATAGATAATGGTGCGAATCTGGGCAGTATATACTCTGACGATATTCTGGCGGGCATTTTCTTTTCAATCTACGGCCTGAACGATCTGGCGTTCCTGTTGCTGTTCGTAATGGTCTTTCGCGCCGCTAAGGCACCCGCAGCTGGCCAGTGAAAGCAACGTTCAGATGCGTGTTTGCGTCTTGGTCGAAAGCGGTGGCATTAATCCGGTGACAACATATAGCCGGCACCCCTGACAGTTTGCAGGTACCGCGGGGTGCGCGGATTGCTTTCCAGTTTTCGCCGCAGGCGGGTAATCTGGACATCCACCGCGCGTTCCTGGGCCTGCCCCTTGTCGCGGCCCAGATCTTCGACCAGTTTTGTGCGGCTGACAGCGGTATGTGGCGCTCCCGAGAATATGCGCATCAAGGTGCTTTCGGTGGCCGTCAGGCGGATCATTTCCCCACCGTTCCACAGTTCTCCGCGGTTAATATCGTAACGAATTCCTCCCATATGCAAAGTTTTAGGCACCTCGCTTTCGGGCTCGGGTTTGGGCACGCGACGCAGAATGGCATTAATTCGCAACAACAGTTCTTTGGGTTCAAACGGTTTGGCCAAATAGTCGTCTGCCCCGGACTCAAACCCCGATATGCGATCGTTAGCCTCGCCGCGCGCCGTCAGTAGCAAAATCGGCGTGTTCAGCGTCGCACGCAGCGACTTGGTCAGGGTAAGACCGTCCTCGCCGGGCATCATGACGTCAAGTACCAGCAGATCAAATTCCAGTCCCTGCAGCAATTTTCGTGCGTGCGCGGCGTCCCGCGCAGCTGATACCCAAAACCCGTTTCGGCTTAGGAATTTCTGCAACAAGCCGCGGATGCGCTCGTCGTCATCGACGATCAGGATATGGCTGTCTATCTGACTCGTCATTTTTATCCACCGTTGTTCATGCGATTCATACAGGCCCGCAGATTGGGGTCCATGATGTGCTCCAGAACCTGCCTGAATCCGTGTACCGCATCCGGACCTGCAGCGCGATAGGCTGCGCGCATTCGGCTGCGCTGGGCGTCCGACAACTGCCGTTCCAATTCACGACCGCGTTCAGTCAAAAACAGATTGCGTTCGCGCCGGTCCCGCGCGCCGACACGGTTGTCTACCAAGCCGTCATCAACCAGAGAACGCAACACGCGGTTCAGCGACTGTTTTGTCACTCCTAGTATTGTCAGCAAATTATTTACCGTCGTTCCCGGCGCACGGTTGATGAAATGGATTGTCCGGTGGTGCGCCCGGCCGTATGCGTAATTCTCAAGAATGCGGTCGGGGTCGGCGGTGAATCCCCGGTACGCAAAGAACATTGCCTCGATTCCCGTGCGCAACTGGTCGTCTGTAAGAAACAACAGATTTTCGCCACTTGCGTTTGACCGAAGGGAAACTTTTTCCTGCATATAATTGACCTTGACCGCTATGCTTTTTACAATTTTGATAATACGTCAGTCTTGTTGACTTTCCAAGAATCAAATGCTAGCAAATCACGGATTTCGCGTAATTTTATGTCCGCTTCGGGCCTATTTTCGCAATAATCGCAAATTCTTGGCACAAAATGCGCCGTTTTGGACTGCAAAGGAAACCACATGTCACAGGCTTATGACGATCGCGACGGACGTATTTGGCTGGACGGCGTAATGGTGCCGTGGCGCGATGCCAACGTGCATATTCTGACGCATGCTTTGCATTACGGGTCTTCCGTGTTCGAGGGTGAGCGCGCCTACAACGGCAAAATATTCAAAAGTCTCGAACATTCAGAACGCCTGCTGAAGTCCGGAGAATTCATGGATATTCCGGTCCCCTGGACCGTTGACGAAATTGAAAACGCCAAGACGCAGGTCCTGCGCGACAGCGGCCTGAAAGATGCCTACGTGCGGGCGGTCAGCTGGCGCGGGTCAGGCAACGACATGGGGGTCGCTTCGGCGCAAAACCCCGTGCGCATGGCTATCGCGGCGTGGGAATGGGGCGCGTATTACGGCGACGCCAAAACGCGTGGCGCCAAGCTGGACATTTCAAAATGGAAACGCCCGTCACCCGAAACCATTCCATGTTTCGCCAAGGCCGCCGGTCTTTATATGATCTGCACGATGTCCAAGCACGCCGCCGAGGCCAAAGGTTGTTCGGATTCGCTGATGTTCGATCATCGTGGCTATGTGGCCGAAGCCACCGGAGCGAACATCTTTTTTGTGCGCGATGGACAAGTCCACACGCCTACGCCCGACTGTTTTCTGAACGGTATCACCCGCCAAACCGTGCTGGGTCTGCTCAATGATCGCCAAATCAAAGTGCATGAACGACACATCATGCCGGATGAATTGGAAAGCTTTGAACAGTGCTGGTTGACCGGCACTGCCGCCGAAGTCACCCCGGTCGGCCAGATCGCAGACTACAACTTTGAAGTCGGGGAACTGACCCGTGCGATTGCCGACGACTACGAAAAACTTGTGCGGATGTGACAGTTCAACACATTTTATTGACTCAATCTTGAGCCGGCCGCCGTTGCGGCTTATGTTTCGGTCAGGAACTTCGCCCGAGCCTTGAAATCGGGCCTCTGAAACCAAAAGGAGGACATCGTTCTGCCGGAACGTGTTAGCGCGGTAAAAAAAGCAGCCGCACCCAAGGCCGGGGTCAAGGCCACGATGGAACAGGACAAAAGCGGTCTGCTTTCCCTGATTCTCAGCTCTCTTGAAAGCGACAAAGCCGAAGACATTGTGTCGATTGCCTTAAAAGGGAAATCGGAAATGGCGGACTATATGGTCATTGCGTCGGGTCGGTCGACAAGGCAGGTCGTCGCTCTGGCCGACAAGCTTACCAAGACGCTCAAACAGGGACTGGGTCGCGCGTGCCGCGCAGAAGGCCGCGCGAACGGGGACTGGGTGTTGCTGGATTGCGGCGATATAATCGTACATCTCTTCCGCCCCGAAGTCCGCGAATTTTACCAGCTGGAAAAAATGTGGGTGCCCGACAGCGTCCAATCCGCCAAAGCGTAAATGCGCATTCAAATTTGTGCTGTCGGACGACTGCGTCAAGGGCCGGAAGCCGATCTGATTCGTGATTATCTGGGGCGATTTGAACGTATTGGCCGCGGCTGCGGATTTCGCGGTGTGACGATTGTCGAGGTGGAGACCAAAAAAACCGGCGGCCCGATGTCAGAAGCCAAACTTTTGATCAACGCGGTGCCTGCGGGCGCGTTGATCGTTGCACTTGACGAACGCGGCCAAACCATAGAATCGCCGGAATTTGCCGGTAAACTGGCAAAATGGCGTGACGGCGGGCAACAGGATGTGGCTTTTATCATTGGCGGAGCCGACGGTCTGAGCCGCGCTGTGCGCCAACAGGCCGATTTGGTTTTATCACTGGGCGCGATGGTCTGGCCGCATATGCTGGTGCGGGTCATGTTGGCCGAACAGCTGTACCGCGCAGCTTCAATTCTGGCGGGCACGCCTTATCACCGCGCTTGACCTTGCTCTGAGGGATGCGCCTGTCTAGAACAGACAAAAACGAGGCCGAGCAACCGATGACCCCACCCAAACCCGTTGTACTGTGTATTCTTGACGGTTGGGGACTGCGCGCAAGCACAAGCGACAACGCGGTAGCACAGGCGCGCACGCCGCATTATGATCGAATTATGAAAACCTGTCCGCATGCCACGCTGAAAACCAGCGGGCATGACGTGGGCCTGCCTGCGGGGCAAATGGGCAATTCGGAAGTCGGACACATGAATATCGGCGCGGGACGCATCGTAAAGATGGACCTTGGGCGGATCGGCGCAGCAATTGGCGACGGAAGCTTTGAAAGAAACGACGCCCTGTTGAAGTTTTGCAAAGTGCTTAAAGACAGCGGCGGTTCGGCGCATCTGATTGGTCTGGTATCCGACGGTGGTGTGCATGCACACATTGACCATATGATCGCGGCCGTGAACATTATTTCAGCCGCGGGCGTGCCGGTCAAAATTCACACGCTCAGCGACGGTCGCGACGTGGCTCCAGGAACAATTGGCGGTTTTTTGGATCGGCTTGATGCCAGCCTGCCGGCGAACGCGAATATCGCGACTCTGACCGGCCGATACTTTGCTATGGACCGTGACAAACGCTGGACCCGCGTCAAGCGCGCTTTTGACACAATAGTTGCGGGGACCGGATTTCAGGTCGCCAACTACCACGATGCGATTTCCGCCGCAAAGGCGCGCGGTGAATCCGACGAGTTTTTCCAACCGACCACGCTTGGCGATTATAAGGGCGTCGCTGAAGGCGACGGTGTGTTTTGCCTGAATTTCCGAGCCGATCGCGCGCGCGAGCTTTTGGCGGCCATGGGCGACCCTGAATTCAACGATTTTGCGGTGCCGGATCGTCCTGATCTTGCGGCTATGTTGGGCATGATCACCTATTCCGGACGGCATGCAAAATATATGACCCATATGTTTGCCCGTGAGACCATCGTGAACACTTTGGGAGAATGGGTTTCCAAACATGGCAAAACCCAATTCAGACTGGCGGAAACAGAGAAATATCCGCATGTGACTTTTTTCTTCAATGGCGGGATCGAGCCACCGTCGAAAGGCGAGCAGCGCTTTATGCCGCAAAGCCCCGACGTGGCGACCTATGATCTGCAGCCCGAAATGTCGTCGACCGAGGTCACCGACAGCTTCATCACGGCCATCGAACACAGGTACGATTTGATCATCGTCAACTACGCCAATCCCGATATGGTTGGCCACACCGGCGATATGGCAGCCGCTGTCAAAGCTGTCGAAGCCGTCGATCAGGGACTGGGTCGCGCGTTGAACGCCGTGGCTTCTGCAGGCGGAGCGATGATCGTAACTGCCGACCACGGAAATTGCGAAACGATGGTCGACCCCGAAACCGGCAACCCGCACACCGCGCATACCACCAATCCGGTGCCGGTTGTGGTGGTGGGGGCCGGACCCGGCACGAAATTGCGCGACGACGGTCGGCTGGCTGACCTCGCACCGACGCTGCTTGAACTCATGGCGATGTTACCGCCCCCTGAAATGAGCGGCAAAAGTCTGATAATATGAAACTATTTCGCGGTGTCATTTCCACTTTTTGCGCTTTGTGGCTGCTCGTCGATCAGACAGCAGCACAGGACAACGCGGTGTTCACAGCGCGTCAGGCCGCAAAAGATTTGAACAACGCCACCGCGCAACTGAAAATCGCTACGCAAGCCAGGGATCGCATCGCCGCGCTGACTTCGGCTGTAAAAGCCTATGAAAAAGGTCTGCGTGCCATGCGCGCCAGCCTGCGGGCCGCTGCCGTACGCGAACGGACGCTCCGGCTACAGTTTACGGCGCGCCGCGATCAGATTGCACGGCTGTTGGGGGTGCTGCAAACGCTGGAACGCGCCAGCACGCCCCTTTTGCTTATCCATCCTTCGGGGCCACTTGGTACGGCGCGGTCGGGGCAGATACTGTCGCAGGTCACACCTGCCTTGCAGGCCCGTGCCGAGGAAATCAAATTAGAGCTTGAAGAGTTGATCTTGCTGCAGGCGTTACAAACGTCGGCCCGTGACGATATGGTGGCCGGGCTGCAAGCCGTGCAAAATGCCCGCGTCGCTTTGACGAAGTCCATTGATCAACGGACGGATTTGCCCAAGCGATTCGTTTCCGACCCGGTTCGACTGCAAATCATGGTCGATAACAGCACGACGTTGGCCGGTTTCGCCAATGGCCTGGCCGATCTGCCCTTTGACAGCGCGCCCGATGAATCCGCCGGTTTTGCGGCCGGCAAGGGCAGCATTCCCCTGCCCGTTTTTGGCACCTTGCTGCGCGGCTTCAACGAGGCGGACGCAGCCGGCGTGCGACGGCCCGGAATTGTGCTCAGTGCACCGCCTGTTTCGCTGGTCACAACACCGTGGGCGGCCACGATCAGGTATCGCGGCCCCTTTCTTGACTACGGAAATGTGATCGTGCTTGAGCCCGGAGCGGGTTATCTTATGGTCATTGCAGGTTTAGGACAGGTATACGGCGAGGTAGGCGATATTCTGATACCCGGCGATCCGGTCGGGCTTTTGGGCGGTTCAGAGCCGGCATCGACAGATTTTTTGACCGTTGCGTCACAAGGGAGTAGCGCAAAGCGTCAGGAAACGGTTTATATAGAAATCAGACGGGACGAAACCAGCGAAAACCCGGAAGAATGGTTCGCGTTCACAGACAAGTAGGACAAAGCATGAAAAAATATCTAATGGCAGCGATCGGTGGCACAATGGCGGGGGTGTTGTTGACCTCGCAGGTGGCCGGGCCTCTCATCGCACAGGAATCCGACCGAAAACGTTCGACCTATGAACAGCTGGATTTGTTTGGCGACATTTTTGAGCGCATTCGCTCGAACTACGTGGAAGAAGTCGACGAGGCGGATCTGATCGAAAGTGCGATCAACGGGATGCTGACGTCGCTTGATCCGCATTCCAGTTACTTACCGCCGCGTGATTTCGACAATATGCAGGTGCAGACGCGCGGCGAATTTGGTGGTCTGGGCATCGAGGTGACGCAGGAAAACGGCTTTGTAAAGGTCGTGTCGCCCATTGACGACACCCCGGCAGACGAGGCCGGAATCGAGGCAGGTGATTTCATTACTCACGTGGACAGCGAACCGGTTTTGGGTCTTAACCTCAATCAGGCGGTCGAACTGATGCGCGGACCTGTGGGCTCTGAAATTATTATCACCGTGGTGCGCGAAGGCGTCGACGAACCGTTCGATGTGTCCATTATTCGTGACACGATTAAAATTGCCGCGGTCAAAACCCGCGTCGAAGGCGATAGCGTGGTCATGCGAATCAGTTCTTTCACCGACCAGACCTTTCCAAACCTTCAGGAAGGCATTCGCAAGAATATCGAAGACGCGGGCGGACTGGACAAGGTCAACGGTTTTGTTCTTGATTTGCGCAACAACCCCGGTGGTTTGCTAAATCAGGCGATTTTGGTATCGGACGCGTTTTTGGACAAAGGTGAGATTGTTTCGACCCGCGGCCGCGACCCGCAGGACAGCGACCGTTTCAACGCAGTCGAAGGCGACTTGGCGCAAGGCAAGCCGATTGTGGTTCTGATCAATGGCGGCTCGGCGTCGGCTTCAGAGATCGTTTCGGGCGCGCTGCAGGATCACCGCCGCGCCATCATCGTCGGCACCAAAAGTTTTGGTAAGGGTTCGGTTCAAACGATCATGCCGTTGCAGGGCGACGGGGCGATGCGTCTGACGACTGCCCGATACTACACACCGTCGGGAAGATCGATCCAATCGCTTGGTGTGGCGCCCGATATCATTGTCGAGCAACGTCCGCCGCGCGAAGAGACAGAGGACACGCCGCAAACCAACCAGCGTACCGAAGCAGACCTGCGCGGGTCGCTGGAAAACGATAGCCTGACCGAAGACGAGCGCAATCAGTTGATTGAAGAGAGACGCATTCAGGAAGAGGCCGCCAAGAAACGCGACGAAGACTATCAAATGGCCTATGCGCTTGATTTGCTGCGCGGCCTGTCGGTACTCAATACGGGTAACTAAAGTAGGGGACTATCACTTGTGCTGAGCGCAGACCACATTGCCGGATTGCCGTACCGACCCTGTGTGGGCATGATGGTCTGCAACCGGCGCGGCGGAGTATTCGCAGGCCAGCGGTTGGATAGTGCCATGGACGCATGGCAAATGCCGCAGGGCGGAATCGAGCATGGCGAAGAGCCGGAAGAAGCAGCCCTGCGAGAGCTGCGGGAAGAAACCGGAATCCCACCCGAATCTGTGCAAGTAATGGCGGAAACGCGCGATTGGATTCCCTACGATCTGCCGCATTATCTGGTGCAAAAGCTGTGGAAAGGACAATATCGCGGTCAGAAACAGCGGTGGTTTTTGATGCGGTTCGTTGGCGATGACAGCCAGATCAATATCAAAACCGCGCACCCGGAGTTTAGCCGCTGGTGCTGGTTGCCACCCGAAGAACTGTTGCAAAAGATCGTACCGTTCAAGCGCGATACTTATGAACGGGTCATTCGCGAATTTCAGACTCAGGTGTGTTAACGCAGGTTCTCACGCCAAAAACCGATCTTTGATCGGTGTTTGTTGCGCCGCGCCGACGCCGCTGCGCTGGTCGGCTGCGCGCCGCGCGGGAGTATTTAAGCAAAGATGAAGATCACACGGCACCTATTTTGTGACTCCACACGAGAACAAAACGTGAATATAGTACCGTATGGCCTTTGTCGAACTGAATATAACCTCGAACTTCAGCTTTCTGGCGGGCGGTGCGCACGCCGAGGAATACGCACAGGGTGCGGCGCTGATGGGGATGCCGGCGCTGGCGATTGCCGATACAAATTCCGTGGCCGGGATTGTACGCGCGCATGTGGAGCTGCGCGAAGTAGCGCGCGATGTTGCAACGCGGGCGCGGGTGGGAGTGGTCGGGCCTGCTGCCCCCGGTGGCGTGGTGCCGCCGGTATCGGCGGCGATCGACAACGTACCGCGCCTGCTGGCAGCGGCAAAGCTGGTGCTGGAAGACGGGTTCACCGTTACCGCCCTGCCACGGGACCGCGCCGCCTGGGGGCGGCTGTGTCGGCTGTTGTCGCTGGGACGGCAGCGGATGGAAAAGGGGCGCTGCCTGTTGCGCGCGCGCGATCTTCTGACGTGGGGCGCGGGGCTGGAATTTCTGTTGCACCCGCCCGCACCACAAAAGGCGCTGACCACACCGCGCGGCGTGGACGCGTGGCACCGGCAGGTGCAGACGCTGGTACGCCACTTCCCTGACCGGTGCCATTTGTTGATGGCACCGCGCTACGACGGGCAGGACAGCCAGCGCTTTGACAGGCTCGCCCGGACAGCAGCGCGTTTGAACATCCTCCCGGTGGCCTCGGCCAGTCCGGTGATGCACGCGGCTCACAGGCGCAAACTGGTCGACGTGATGACGGCGATCCGATTGGGGCGGATGGTCGAGCATCTGGGGCGCAATGCCCTGACCAACAGCGAACAGCACCTGCGGTCAGAATACCAGATGCTGCATCTTTTTTCAGGCCACCACGCCGCCGTCCACCACAGCGGCGACATCGCCGCGCGCTGCACGTTTTCGCTTGATGAACTCAAGTACGAATACCCCTCGGAAATCGCGCCGGGTGAAACCCCGCAGGACCGCCTGCACCGTCTGTCGTACGCCGGTCTTAAATGGCGGTATCCGGCGGGCGCGCCCGCGCGGGTGGTCAAAATGCTGGATCACGAACTGGCGTTAATCCACAAACTATCTTACGCGCCTTATTTCCTGACGGTCCACGACGTGGTCGATTTTGCCCGTTCGCGCGGAATCTTATGTCAGGGGCGCGGGTCAGCCGCCAATTCGGTCACGTGTTATGCGCTTGGTGTCACGTCGGTATCGCCCGAAATCGGCGCGATGGTGTTCGAGCGTTTCGTGTCCGAGGCCCGCGACGAGCCGCCCGACATCGATGTTGATTTTGAACACGAGCGCCGCGAAGAGGTGATTCAGCATATTTATGCCCGCTACGGCCGCCACCGCGCCGGGCTATGCGCCACGGTCGTGCATTATCGGGGCAAACGCGCCATCCGCGAGGTCGGCACCGCGATGGGCCTGTCAAACGACACTATTTCGGCGCTGTCCTCGCAACTCTGGGGTTGGGGCAGCTATGGCTTACCCGAAGAACAGCTGCGCGAAATCGGCCTTGACCCCAACGACCGCTGCCTGTCGCAAACGTTGGAGCTGTGTCAGCAAATCATCGGCTTTCCCCGCCATCTGTCGCAACACGTTGGCGGGTTCATCATGACCGAGGGACGTCTCGATGAACTGGTCCCCATTGAAAACGCCGCCATGGAGGACCGTACGGTCATCTGCTGGGACAAGGACGATATCGACGCCCTGGGTATTCTCAAGGTTGATGTCCTGAGCCTTGGCATGCTGACCTGCATCCGCAAAGCCTTTGATCTGATCGATGCGCATCACCATCAAAGGCACGCGCTGGCCACGCTGCCGCCCGAAGATCCCACCGTTTACGATATGCTTTGCGTTGCTGACAGCATCGGAGTGTTTCAGGTGGAAAGCCGTGCGCAGATGAATTTCCTGCCACGTATGAAACCGCGCTGCTTTTACGATCTGGTGATCGAGGTGGCGATCGTGCGCCCCGGCCCGATTCAGGGCGACATGGTGCATCCGTTCATCCGGCGGCGCAACGGCGAGGAAAAGGTCAGTTTCCCATCAAACGAGTTGGGCGCCGTGCTGGGCAAAACCCTTGGTGTGCCGTTGTTTCAGGAACAAGCCATGCAGATCGCCATCATCGGTGCCGGTTTCACGCCGGATGAGGCTGACCGTTTGCGCCGCGCGCTGGCGACGTTCAAGAAATCCGGTACGATTCACTTGTTTCGCGACCGGTTTCTCAAGGGGATGCTGAAGAACGGTTACCCGTTGGATTTCGCACAACGTTGTTTCAGCCAGATCGAAGGTTTTGGTGAATACGGTTTCCCGGAAAGCCACGCCGCCAGCTTTGCGCTGCTGGTTTATGCCAGCGCCTGGATCAAAAAACACCATCCCGGCATTTTTGCCTGCGCGCTCTTAAATTCCCAGCCCATGGGGTTTTACGCCCCTGCGCAAATTGTGCGCGATGCCCGGGAACACAACGTCGAAGTGCGCCCGGTTTGCATCAATCATTCCTATTGGGACAACACAATGGAGCGCGACGATCAGGGCGGGCTGGCGCTGCGGCTTGGGTTTCGGCAGATCAAATCCATGCGCGAGGACGACGCCACATGGATTTCGGCGGCGCGCGGTAACGGCTACCAGTCTGTTGACGACATCTGGCGTCGCGCCGGTACGCCGCCGCGTCTGCTGCATACCCTCGCCGAAGCCGATGCTTTTGCCGCGCTCAATCTGTCGCGCCGCGAGGCCCAGTGGCAGGCACGCGCCATCACCGGTGATGAACCCCTACCGCTGTTTGCGCAGGGGCTCGAAGGTGAGGGAATTTCTGAACCCGCCGTCACCCTGCCCGACATGACCGAGGGCGAGCACGTGGTCGAGGACTACGTCGCCACGCGTCTGACCCTGCGCAGTCATCCGCTGGCGTTACTGCGCGACCGGTTGACACCGCTACAATAAACGCCCGATTTCACCTTTGCCCAACCACGCCCGCCGCAGACATCCACCGCGCACAACACTGGAAAATAAAATTGAACCAATCCACCATTTCCGCGCACTCTTAATAAGGACCACAAGCAATGCGGGCGCATAAATGCGCAAAAAGGATAAAATTTACGAAGAGTATCTGGCGACGGCAGCCCGCATGGGTGACCGCCGCGCCATCGACGCGCTTGTTCGATATCGCAGCCCGCGCCTGTATTCGCACGCGTATAGGTTGCTTGGCGACCGTGACGACGCCATGGACGCGGTTCAGGACGCGTGGATCGAAATACTGCGCGGTCTACCTCAACTGATCGAACCCCGCGCGTTTCCGGCCTGGGCTTACCAGATCACCACCCGACGTTGTGCGCGGCTCATCGATAAAAATATCAAACAGCGTGCACTTGGCGAAAATCCGGACCCGGCCATGATCCCCGAGTCCCCCGAACCCGGACCTGCGGCGGCCGACGCAAATACGATCCGTGCCGCAATCAACACATTGCCTCACGACCACGCCGCGACGCTTAAACTGTTTTATATTGATGAAATGTCTGTGCGCGAAGTTGCATTTGCGCTCGATATTCCGGTGGGAACCGTGAAATCCCGCCTGATGCACGCCCGCCAAAAACTTAAGCAAACCCTGAAAGGAAATCAAAATGGCTGATCTGGACAAACTGATAAAAGAAGCACTAAGCGCAGAAGAAAAAGACATTCTACGCGAAACCGAAGAATTGGGTTGGTTCGCGCTTGGCATGTCTCAATTCACTGGAAAACTGGCTTGGGTCAGTTGGATGATCATGATTGTTCAGTCCGCGATGTTTCTGGCTGGAGTCTGGTGCGCGTGGAACTTTTTTAACACCTCCGACGTTATCACCGCCTTGAAATGGGGATTTTCGGGAACCGTTCTGATCATAACGGCAGCGCAACTAAAACTCAGCCTGATGCCGCAAATGCAAGCTGATCGTGTACTGCGTGAACTAAAAAGAATCGAGTTGCTGATTGCACACAACGCACGATAATCGCTGGCCTGACGCAATAGCCTGCAAAAGGAGCCGCCAATGTATTCGCTGAAAGCCAAATTGGCTGACCCAAAGCGCATCATCAACATACAGGTCAACGTCATTCCGTCGCCGGTTGCCACACAAGCCATCGCGGCTGCGGGCGCTGACGCTGTGATCATCGACATGGAGCACGGGGCCATTGGCCACGCCGAGGCCCACGCCATGATCACTGCCACACAAGGGTTCGACTGTGCCCCGCTTGTGCGTGTGGCCGAAGTGAACGCAACACAGGCCAAGCGGGTGCTGGATTTGGGGGCCGAAGGGGTTGTTTTCCCCCTGATCCGCACCGCCGACGACGCCCGCGACGCGGTGGAGTTCACAAGTTACCCTCCCAGCGGCACCCGGGGTTGGGGACCGTTTATCGCCCATTCACGCTGGGACGTCGGGCTGATGGACTACCAAAACAAGCTGGGCACGGGCACTGTCGTTTGCCTGTTGCTGGAAACGCCGGAAGCGGTCGAGAATATCGATGCCATATGCGCCGTGGCCGGCGTGGATTTGATGGTCGTCGCCCAGTTTGATTTGTCGACGACCATGGGAATATCAGGGCAATTTGATCACCCTGATTATCTGGCCGCCGAAAAACGTCTGGAAACAGCGGCGTTCAAAGCAGGCATGCCACTGATCGGCATCGCCAACAATGCCACGCGCGCGGACGCGCTTTTTGCACGCGGGTATCGGGGCATTGGCGGTTTTGATATTTTGTCGCTCAAAGCGGCAGTCGCCACGTCGGCGGCATGGTGCAAGAAATAAAGTCAGCGCCGCCAGAACCCGATGGTCAGCAGCACGTAAACCGACATCAGTTCGAGGCGGCCAATCAACATGCCTGCCGCCAGCAGCCATTTCGCAGTGTCGTTAAGCCCGGCGAAGTTTCCGCTTGGACCGATCCGTTCGCCCAGTCCCGGCCCGATATTGGCCAGCGCCGCCGCCGCGCCCGAAATTGCCGTGGTCATATCGAGACCGGTCAACCCCAGAAGAGTCGCCAGCACTGCCAGCGACACCATGAACAGCACGAAAAACGCCATCACAGATGAAAGAACATCCTCGGATATCGGTCGCCCTTCAAATTTTGGCGAAAACAACCCGTGCGGCGAATGGATTTTGCGTATCTGCGCACGGATCGACGCCCAAAGCAGCTGATACCGAAATATTTTGATCGAACACGACGTAGACCCGGCGCAGCCACCTATCAGTCCAATCAGAAAAAACACCGTCATCGGAAAACTGCCCCATAGCCCGTAATCAGTGCTGGCAAACCCGGTGCCCGTGATAATTGACACACCGTTGAATGCCGATTGGCGAAAGGCCAGTTCAAAGCCGGAGTCACTGGTTGTCATTCGCCACAGAACCAGTGCCGCGATTATGAACAGCACAAACATGATAAACGTTCTTATCTGGCTGTCGTTCAGCAACGGACGCGCGGAACCACCCACCAATTGCACGTAGCGCACGAAAGGCAGCGCCGCGAGCAGCATGAAGACTATCGCCACGTATTCTCCTCCGGCACCAAATTCGCCAAATGAATTGTCTCCGTTGGCAAAACCACCGGTGGAAATTGTCGTCATGGCGTGGACCACTGCGTCGAACAGGCTTTGGCCCGTGGCCGCGAAAGCCAGCGCACAAACGAGCGTCAGACCCAGATAAATCGTCGAAATCGAACGGGCGATTTCGGCGGCGCGCGGCAGGATTTTCCCAAAGGTTTCAAAGCCTTCGCTGCGGAAAATCTGCATACCTCCGACTTTGAGCATTGGCAAAAACACCATGGCCACAACGATGATGCCGATACCACCAAACCATTGGGTCAACCCGCGCCAAAGCAACAACCCGCGTGGCAGTTGATCCAGCTGGCTCAGCACGGTCGCGCCGGTGGTGGTCAGCACCGACATGGCCTCAAAAAACGCGTCGACATATCGCGATTCGGTCGCGCCAAACCAAAACGGCAGGGCCGCAAATAACGGCAAAGCCAACCAGACTACTGTGGTAACCAAAAACGATTGCTGAATTGTCAGGCTTTCCGTACGTCCGTTGGCGCAACTCAACACCAGCGCCCCGCCGGTGAACGCGGTCAATAGTGCTGTGGTGGCAAAAACCGTATAGTGACTGTTGCCGTCGAACCAGTCCATTGCCATGGGAACAGCCATGGACCCCCCGAGTGCGATCAGCAAAAGGCCGACAATATAGCCCACCGGGCGCAAGTCCATCATGGAGAACGGTTGAGCGCAGATTCACGGCAAGTCAAGGCTTGTCGCGCCCCGCCCAGCCCAATATCGATGTTCTCTAATGCAGGATCATCGCGTTCGTAGCCGTATTTCATTGGCGACAGGAACATTATTTCGCTTTGCCTTTATAATCCGGTTGCGGACTTAAGGTTCGACGGACCGCGTCCTGCCATCCGGCGTAATCGTCATCGCGGGTGCTATAAGAAAAATCCGGCTCAAACCTGCGCTCGAGCGCCCAGTTGCGCGCAAATTCCGTCGGCCCGGGGCACAGGCCAGATTGCAGCCCCGCCAGATAGGCTGCACCCAGGGCTGTCGTTTCGGTAATTCTTGGACGGTCAACCGGCGCGACCAGCTGATTGGCCAGATTTTGCATGGTCCAGTCGCTGGCGGTCATTCCGCCGTCCACTCGCAGAACGGTTTGCCCCCGGGCGGACCAATCACCCTGCATCGCCTCAAGCAAGTCACGGGTCTGAAACGCCACGCTTTCCAGCGCCGCTTTTGCCAGCTCGGCAGCGCCGGTAGCCCGCGTCAGGCCATAAATCGCGCCCCGGCAATTTGCGTCCCAGTACGGTGCGCCAAGCCCTGTAAACGCAGGCACCAGAAACACCTGCTGGTGGGGGTCTGCAGCTGCGGCAAGCGCCGAAACCTGCACCGCGTCGTCAAACAGTTTCAATCCGTCGCGCAGCCATTGCACGACGGCGCCCGCCACAAAAATGGACCCTTCCAGCGCGTAGGTCACCCGCCCGTTCAGACGGTACGCGATCGTGGTCAGCAGCCGGTTTTCAGACTGTGCAAACCTGTCACCTGTATTCATCAGCGCAAAACAACCGGTGCCGTAGGTCGATTTAATCATGCCGGGCTGAAAGCACGCCTGCCCAATCGTTGCGGCCTGTTGGTCACCCGCAACACCGCGAATGGGAATTTCACGCCCTATAACGCCACTGTCCGTGACACCGAAGTCGGCGGCGCAATCATGCACGTCGGGCAACAGAGCGCGTGGCACATCAAATAGCTCCAGCAATTCGTCGTCCCAATGCCCGTCCACAATATTGTACAGCGACGTGCGCGCGGCATTCGTAGCGTCTGTGGCGTGTACCCTGCCGGCGGTCAGCCGCCAGATCAGAAAACTGTCGATTGTTCCAAACGCCAGAAAGCCCGCGTTGGCGTCCGCGCGCGCGCCGTCAACATTGTCAAGAATCCAGCCCAGTTTGCTGGCCGAAAAATACGGATCCAGCAACAATCCGGTCTTGGCCGTGACCGTTGGCTCGCATCCCTCGGCTTTCAGGCGCGCACAGAAACCCGCAGTGCGCCGGTCCTGCCAGACAATCGCGTTGTAAATTGGTCTGCCCGTCCGGCGGTCCCACACAACGACCGTTTCGCGCTGGTTGGTGATTCCCAGCGCGGCAACGTCAGAAGCGCCGTGCAAGACCTTCCTGCAGGTATCAAGCGTCGTTTGCCAGATGTCCTCGGGATCGTGTTCGACCCAGCCCGATTGCGGAAAATGCTGTGTATATTCGAGCTGATGCGTGGCGCGCGGATGCAAGTCTTTGTCAAACATGATGGCGCGCGACGATGTCGTGCCCTGATCGATGGCCAGAATACGGCTCATGTGCGATGCTCCTTTAGCCAGACGTCCAGTCTGGCAATCTGTTCGCTGCTCATGCGCAAACCGCATTTGCTGCGCCGCCAGACTATATCTTCCGCTGTGGTCGCCCATTCGCATTCCACAAGCCAGCGCACTTCACGCGCGCTTAGCCCTGCGCCGAAATCCTGTCCCATGTCCTGCGCAGTACCAACGGAGCCCAGCATGTCAAACGCCCGTGTCCCGTAGGCGCGGGCGATGCGTCCGACCGTGCGCTCATCCAGAAAGTCATAGCGCTTTTGCAGTTTTGCGACCAGATCAACCAGCCCGTCAAACGCCATGTCCCCCCCAGGTAAAGGACTGTGATCCGTCCAGGGCAGCCCGTTCAAACCGACATAGGGTGCCATTTCCGCCACAACTTGTTCCGCCAGTATGCGAAATGTCGTGATCTTGCCGCCGTAAATTGAAATAAGCGGTGCGCGCCCGTTCTGATCGCCCACATGGATATGATAGTCGCGCGAAGCCGCTGCCGCCTTGCCGCCCTGATCACCGTCAAGCGGGCGTAGTCCCGCGTAGCTCCAAACGACGTCACCCACCGAAACCGGATGTTCGAAATATTCGGACGCCGCGCGACATAGGTATTGTTGCTCGGCGTCGGTACAAACGACGGCGTCGGTCGCGCCGGTATGATCAACGTCAGTGGTTCCGATAAGAGTAAAATCCGTCTCATACGGCAGGGCGAAAACAATACGTCCGTCGCCATTTTGGAAAAAATAGGCCCGGTCGTGATCGAACAATTTGCGCACCACGATATGCGAACCTCGGACCAGCCGGATCGGGTCGTGGTCATTCTGGCGCAAAGCATCCTCGGCCACGGAATTGACCCAGGGTCCGGCGGCGTTCACCAGAATTCTGCAGTGAAGCTGCGTTTCGCGCCCGCTCGCATCTTCAAGCGTGGTGACCCAGTGGTCGCCATTCCGGCGGGCATTAACCAATCTGGTGCGCGTCACGATCCGCGCACCGCGATCCGCTGCGTCACGCGCGTTGAGCACCACCAAACGCGCGTCGTCAACCCAACCGTCAGAATATTCGAATGCGCGCCGAAAATGCGGCTTGAGAGGCCTGCCCGCTTCGTCGGTGCGTAAATCCAGCACTTTGGTGCCCTGCAACATGCGGTGGCCGCCCAGATGATCGTAAATGAACAAACCGATACGTAAAAGCCAGGCTGGGCGCATCCCTTTCACATGCGGCAGGATAAACCGCATGGGACGGGCAATATGCGGCATGTTGCGCAGCAGCACCTCGCGCTCTTTTAACGCTTTGCGCACCAGCCCGAATTCATAATGTTCCAGATACCGCAACCCGCCGTGGAATAATTTTGTCGCCTTGCTAGATGTCCCGCTCGCCAGATCATCTTTTTCGCACAATATTACAGACAGCCCGCGACCGCTGGCGTCGCGTGCGATACCGGTTCCGTTCACACCGCCGCCGACTATCAAAACGTCAAATTTTCCGATGGAGTCCTGCATCAATTTCAGACCCTGACCGATAGGCAAGCGATGATCAACGCTGATGTTGCGGCAATGCAGTTGCAAAGAAATTTCCGATCAGGCACGATCATGAAAATTCTGACGCCTGAGGAGAAATCAGATGAAGACACGTGCCGCTGTTGCGCTTGAAGCTGGCAAACCGCTTGAGATCATGGACGTGAACCTTGAGGGCCCCAAGGCGGGTGAAGTTCTGGTCGAGATCAAGGCGACCGGCATTTGCCACACCGATGAGTTCACCCTGTCGGGTGCCGATCCCGAGGGGCTGTTCCCCGCCATTCTGGGCCACGAAGGCGCGGGTGTGGTGGTTGAATGTGGCCCTGGCGTGACGTCGCTTAACGTGGGCGATCACGTCATTCCGCTGTATACCCCCGAATGCCGCGAGTGCGATTACTGTCTCAATCCCAAAACCAACCTGTGTCAGGCCATTCGAACAACACAGGGTCAGGGGTTGATGCCCGATGGCACATCGCGATTTACGATGATGGATGGCACGCCGATCCTGCATTACATGGGGTGCTCGACATTTTCCAACCACACTGTGTTGCCCGAAATCGCGCTGGCCAAAGTGCGCAAGGACGCCCCGTTTGACAAGATTTGCTACATCGGCTGCGGCGTGACCACCGGGCTTGGCGCAGTGATGAACACCGCCAAGGTTGAAATCGGGTCTACCGCAATTGTCTTTGGGCTTGGCGGCATCGGCCTGAACGTGGTGCAGGGCCTTCGTCTGGCCGGCGCCGATCAGATCGTCGGCGTCGAACTGAACGCCGGCAAACTTGAGATGGCGACACAATTTGGCATGACGGATTTCGTAAACCCATCAGATGTCAAAGGTGATCTTGTCGGTCATCTGGTTGAACTGACCGGCGGCGGCGCGGACTACACCTTTGACGCCACCGGCAACGTGGACGTCATGCGCACGGCGCTTGAGGCCGCGCACAAAGGCTGGGGCGAAAGCGTCATCATTGGCGTGGCACCCGCCGGTGCCGAAATATCTACGCGACCGTTCCAACTGGTGACGGGGCGCGTGTGGCGCGGCACAGCCTTTGGCGGCGCGCGCGGGCGCACCGACGTGCCGATGATTGTCGATTGGTATATGCGGGGTAAAATCGAAATTGACCCAATGATCACCCACAAACTGTCGCTGGACAATATTAACGACGGGTTCGATCTGATGCACGCCGGCAAAAGCATCCGCGCGGTGGTGGAATTTTAGTGCCCGATGTTGGCTGCCCGAAATGACGGCCATATTCCTGAACACGCTACCGTTTTTTGCGGTGCTGGCCTGCGGATACGCGGCTGCACGGCTGCGGTTTTTCAACGAGGCCGCCACCGCCTATTTGACCAGGTTCGTGTTCTACTTTGCCTTGTCGGCGATGATTTTCCGTTTTGCCGCGACCTTACCGCTGGCCAGCGTTTTTGATCCTGCGGCGGTTCTGGCCTACCTGAGCGCCACTTTGGCCGTCTATTTGCTGGTTCTGAGCATAGCCCGGGGGCGCGGAACTGGGCTGGAGGTTGCATCGATCGAAGCCCAGAGCGCCGCCATCGGCAACGTCGGGTTTCTCGGAATTCCCCTTTTGGTCGGGCTGACCGGCGTTCAGGCCGTCGGTCCCCTGATGATGGTTCTGGCGACCGATCTGATCATCTTCGGCAGCCTGATCGTTATTCTCATATCCGCGCGTCGCGACGGACGTCTTTCGATTGGGGTTCTGAAACCGATCACGGTCGGTCTGGTGAAAAACCCGATGGTCATGTCAATTCTTACCGGGCTGACGTGGGCCATGACCGGTGCGCCGCTTGCCACGCCTGTCGATGATTTTCTGGTTCTGATGGGTGCAGCGGCAACGCCCGGCGCTTTGTTTGCGATTGGCGCATCGCTGGCCTCTAAGTCGACTGAAAGGCTTGGGATCGCGCTGTGGCTGTCACTCGCAAAACTGGCGTTGCACCCCATGGCCGTTGCCGTGACGACCCTGCTGGTTTTTGACGTGGATCGGTTTACCGCGGGTGTGATGATTGCCGCTGCCGCCATGCCTACTGCGGGCAACGTGTTTATGCTGGCGCAACATTACGGCATTGCCCCAACGCGGGCGTCGTCGACTATTTTGGTTTCCACACTGATCAGCGTCTTGTCTTTGACGCTGGTCATCGCCATGGTTTTGCCATGACGACCGCCACCATTCGCCCCGCCAAAACCGAAGACTTGACGGCAGTCTGGGATATTCTAAAGCCTATTTTCAGGGCCGGTGAAACTTATGGTGTCGATCCGGACATCAGCCGCGCGCGCGCCTTGGAATACTGGGCCGGTGGCGACCATTCGTGCTTTGTTGCCGAGCTGGATCACAAAATATTGGCCACGTATTTTCTGTGTCCCAATGGCGCGGGAGGCGCACGTTTCGTGTGCAATTGCGGTTTCGCCACCTCGACGGGCGCACAGGGATTGGGGCTGGCACGCCTTATGTTGAAAGAGTCGCAGCAAATTGCGCGGGCCAAAGGCTACTACGCCATGCAATTTAATTTTGTCGTCACTACAAACGCCCGTGCCATCGACATTTGGACCCGCGACGGGTTTGAAACGGTCGGTCGTCTCCCTGCTGCATTTGAACATCCAACGGCCGGATTTGTGGACGCGCTCATCATGTTCAAAAATCTTGGCGATCTGTCATGACTACAATTTTTATCGACGCCGACGCCTGTCCGGTCAAGGACGAGACGACCCGCGTTGCGCTTCGGCACAAAATCAAAACCCTGATTGTTTCCAACGGTGGACTGCGCCCCAATGTGCATCCTTTAGTCGAGACCGTCATCGTGCCCGATGGCCCAGACGTTGCCGATATGTGGATCGCCGACCGTGCACAAACGGGCGATATCGTGATCACCGGCGACATTCCCCTTGCGGCGAAATGTTTGAAAAACGGTGCCCGATGCCTGCGCCACAACGGCGACGTTTTCACCGATGCCAACATCGGCAACCAGCTGGCCACGCGTGACTTGATGGCTGACGTACGCGCGGCCAATCCTTTCCACGTCGCCAAAGGCAAGCCATTTTCCAAAGCGGATCGTTCGCAGTTTTTGAATGCGCTGGAACGCGAAGTCAGACGGGCGCTGCTTGACTAACAGCTATTGCGCGATCCGGCCTTTTCAATGAGACTTGATCGAACGACTCCGGTTCAGGACGATATCCGCGCATGCCCCCGCTCAACAACAATCTGACCGGTATTCTATCGGCGCTTGGCGCGGCGTTTCTATTTTCGTTCATGGATATGTCGATCAAGTTTCTAAGCGAAAGCTACGCTTTGCATCAGATCGTGGTGATCCGGGCCTCGATTGGCATGATTGTGCTTTTCGTAGTCGTGGCGCCCTTTTACGGTGGGCTGGCGCTGGTTAAGACGCGCAGATTGAAAACCCATCTATTGCGCGGGCTTTGTGTCGTCACCGCAAACGTCGCGTTTTTTCTGGCCATCGCCGCTATGCCGCTTGCCGATGCGGTGGCCATTTTTTTCGTCGCGCCGCCGTTGATCACCATCATGTCGGTGGTATTTTTGCACGAGAGTGTCGGTTTGAGGCGATGGGTTGCGATTTGTGTCGGACTAATCGGTGTGGTGATCATCATGCGCCCGGGTAGCGAAAGCTTCAAACTTGTGGCGTTGCTCCCGCTGATTGCGGCGCTTGGGTATTCGACTCTGCATATTCTGACCCGAAAACTCGGCCCCACGGAACACCCCGTGACGATGACTTTTTATATTCAGTTGATATTTATTTTGGTCAGTCTCTTGATAGGCCTGACCGTTGGCGACGGTCGTTTATCAGGTTCGGGTGACCCTTCGCTTGAATTTCTGTTTCGCCGCTGGGTGCCGCCCAAAGCAGGTGACCTCATACTTTTTCTGGCCATCGGATTGTCGAGCACAGGCGGTGCATTTCTCATTTCTCTGGCCTACAGCCGCTGCGAGGCCGGGCTGGCCGCCTCGTTTGAGTATGTTGCGCTGCCCTTGTCTGTGTTTTGGGGAATCGTTGTATTCGCCGATTGGCCTGACGGTACCGCGATTCTGGGAATCACGTTGATCGTCAGTGCGGGATTGTACATGTTTTGGCGCGAGGCCCTCTCCAGACATCAATTGGTGGGTGACTATCCACCACGGCCCGATTGACAGGAGGCAACGATGATCACGCAAGAACAGGTCAATGCCTATCAGTTGGACGGCGTCGTTATTTTGCGCGGCGTTCTTAGCGACTGGGTGAACGTCATTGCCAAGGGCATCGAGCGCAATATGCGCGCGCCCGGTCCCTATGCATCGGAAAACGCGGTTTCACAGGGGCGGTTTTTTGACGACTATTGCAACTGGCACAGAATTCCCGAATTTGAAAATGTTGTGCGCGAAAGCCCGGTCGCTGAAATTGCGGCAAAGGCTATGGTTTCCCGCACTGCCCAATTTTACCACGATCACGTCCTAGTCAAGGAACCCGGAACACCCAAATCGACGCCGTGGCATCAGGACAGTCCCTATTATTTCATCAAAGGCCGCCAAACCGTCAGTTTCTGGATTCCGGTCGATCCGGTACACGATGCCAGCTTGCGGTTTATCAAAGGGTCGCACAAATGGGCGCGTATGGTGCGCCCGGTCAGCTGGGCCGACGACAGCGATTTTTATGACAAGAAAATCGACTGGACACCGGTGCCCGACCCGGACGCCGATCCGAATGACACATCGGTGATCGAGTGGCCGATGCAACCGGGTGATGTGGTTCTGTTCGATTTTCGCACCGCCCACGGCGCGCGCGGCAATACCACATTCAACCGACGGCGCGCCCTGTCACTGCGCTGGGTCGGCGACGATGCTTATTATACGCAGCGCCCGGGACGTACTTCACCGCCATTCCCCGGCCACGACATGACTGAGGGGCAAAAACTGCGCGAAGACTGGTTTCCCACAATTTATTCGCGCTGACACCGTTTCATTTTTACAAAAATACGCGTGCCTCAGGCGCTGCGCAGAATGCAACGATCAAAAATCCAGATTTTCGACGCTCAATGCATTGGCCTGTATAAATTCGCGGCGCGGCTCCACCACGTCGCCCATCAGCTTGGTGAAAATATCGTCCGCGTCTGCCACATCGCCAACTTTGACTTGCAGCAATGTTCTGGCCTCGGGGTCCAGCGTGGTTTCCCACAACTGATCTGGATTCATTTCGCCAAGGCCCTTATAGCGCTGCAACGACAGGCCTTTTTCGCCTTCGATCAGCACAACATTCAGCAAATCGGACGGCGCGTTGATCAGCGTTTCTTTGTCTTTGCGGCGTAGCACCGCCGGGGCGTCATAAATTTCCTGCAGGGCTTGTGTGAATCCGGCCAGCTTGCGCGCCTCGCCCGAGCGGATGCAGTTGCCGCTAAGGGTGCGCACCTCGTCCACGCCGCGAATATTGCGCGAGAACCGCAGACCGGCGTCCTGTGTCGGGCGGCCCTGCCAGCCCTTTTCGTATTCGCGCGCCACCAGATCTAGCCGCGCCGCCACCGCATCGGCAACGGCTTGCGGATTGTCGTCGATTCGACCTGTCATCAGACCTCCGGCGATCGCCGCCTGCTCCAGCACGTGGCGGGAATAATGCGTCGGAAAGGCATTAAGGATCAGCCGCACCTGCCGCGCCTCGCTGACCACGCGGTTAAGGTCGGCACCCATGATTTGCGTGCCATCGCCGAGTTGCAGAACCGCCGATTCAAGCCCCTGTTCGATCAGGTGATCTTCCAGTGCAGCCTGATCTTTCAGGTAAACTTCGGACTTACCGCGGCTGACCTTGAACAGTGGCGGCTGCGCGATATAAAGGTATCCGCCTTCGATCAGTTGCGGCATCTGACGAAAGAAAAAAGTCAAAAGCAATGTGCGAATATGCGCGCCGTCCACGTCGGCGTCGGTCATGATGACCACCTTGTGATAACGCAGTTTGCTGATATCAAATTCATCCCGCCCGATGCCCGTTCCAAGGGCCGTGATCAGCGTGCCGATTTCCTGACTTGACAACATCCGGTCAAACCGCGCCCGTTCGACATTCAGGATTTTGCCACGCAGTGGCAGCACCGCCTGATTGTGGCGCGAACGGCCCTGTTTGGCAGAGCCACCGGCGCTGTCGCCTTCGACGAGGAAAACTTCGGACAACGCCGGATCCTTTTCCTGACAATCCGCCAGCTTTCCGGGCAGCGATGCGATATCCATCGCGGTCTTGCGCCGCGTCAGCTCGCGGGCCTTGCGCGCCGCCTCGCGTGCCTGCGCCGCCTCGACGATCTTAGAGACGATCAGCTTGGCTTGCGTCGGATTTTCCTCGAACCATTCCGACAGCTTTTCGTTCACCAGACTTTCAACCGCCGGGCGCACCTCTGAACTAACCAGCTTATCTTTGGTCTGGCTCGAAAATTTCGGATCAGGGACTTTGATCGACAATACGCAGGTCAACCCTTCGCGGGCGTCGTCGCCCGTGAAATTGATTTTCTCGCGCTTGGCGATGCCGGACGAGGCGGCATAGGCGTTGATCGTTCGTGTCAGTGCGCCGCGAAAGCCCGCCAGATGGGTGCCGCCGTCGCGCTGCGGAATGTTATTGGTAAATGGCAATACGTTTTCGTGGTAGCTGTCGTTCCACCACATGGCGACTTCGACTTCGATTTCGTCTTTGGTGCCTTTGAAAAATATCGGCGCGTCCAGCATCGCGGTTTTTGACCGATCCAGATGGCGGACAAATTCGCGGACGCCGCCGTCATAAACCATTTCGGTCTTTAAGGGCTCGACCGGCCTTTTGTCTTCGATGCAAATTCGTACGCCGGAATTCAGGAACGCAAGCTCGCGCAGACGGTGCTCCAACGTGGTAAAGCTGTACTCCAGATTCGAAAACGTATCCAAAGTTGCCAAAAAACGCACCTCGGTGCCTTTGCGCCCGTTCGCATCACCAACCACTTCCAGATGCTTGACCGTCTCGCCGTGCTCAAACCGTGCAACGTGTTCTTTGCCGTTTCGCCAAATGCGCAGTTCCAGCCACTCGGACAGGGCGTTCACGACAGACACACCAACTCCGTGCAAACCACCGGAGACCTTGTAGGAATTGCTGTCGAATTTACCGCCGGCGTGCAGCTGGGTCATGATAACTTCGGCGGCGGAAACGCCTTCTTCTTCGTGTATATCCACCGGGATTCCGCGCCCGTTATCAGCGACTGAAACCGAGCTGTCGGCGTGGATAATCACCGTCACGGTGTCGCAATGACCCGCCAAGGCCTCGTCGATCCCGTTGTCCACGACCTCGTACACCATATGGTGCAGGCCCGACCCGTCGTCAGTGTCGCCGATATACATGCCGGGACGCTTGCGAACAGCCTCTAAGCCTTTGAGAACTTTAATTGAATCCGCGCCATAGTCGTTCGGATTACTGGGTGTTGTTGTCATGTCACATGCCCACTGATTTACCCCCAATATATATGGGTTTTTGGCGGCAATGTCACGCCTTGGCCACAAGATTTTGGGGTTCGGGGGCGTCAGCTGAGCGCGATCAGAATCCCAACGATGATCAAAGCCCAGCCCGACCCCTGATTGATCCGCCGAATGCCGCGATCCGAGCTGACCAGCAGGCGCGCCCTATCCACGAATGCGGCCAGCATGACGTTCCCTAACAGTGGCACCAGCATCGATACAGTCGCGATAGCGGCGATATCCAGCAGATTGACCTGCGTCAGATCAAAAAATCCGGGCAGCACACCCATATAGAAAATGACGGCCTTAGGGTTGCCCATGATGATCAATATACCGGCGCTGAAACCAGCCCACGCTCCGGGTGCGGTTAAACGGCTGTCGCTGGATATCAGACGATCGGGACGGCGCACCACCAACAGACCCATGAACGCCAACATGAGCGCGCCGCCCATTTTGAGCAGCGTCAGAAAATCCGCGTAGACGGAAATCAGATAGCTAACCCCAAACACCGCCAGTACCGGCCAGACAAAATCACCAACGACAACGCCAACCGCCAGTGGCCACGCGCTGTGAAATCCACCGCTCAACGCACGCGCAATCAAAGCCGCCCATACCGGCCCGGGGACCAGAAAAAGAATCCCGACAGCGCCTGCGTACAACAGCAACTCATAAACGGTGATGGTCAGGCGATTACTCCGTGAACTCGGGCAGTAAAAAGTCGAAATCGATGGACTCCAGCGTGATCTTCAGCTGCTCCATATAGTTCAGTTTCGCGTTTTCGCGCGGAAGCAAAACCGCGCGCGCAACAATGGAATCCAGCGATTCACTCCAGGTATAGGCCACACGGCCGTCCGCCAACGTCTCAAGCCTGACCAGACCAAGCTCCAGACAGTCATCCAGCCCGGTTTCGATTTGCTCGATATACTCGACAAAATCTTTGCCCTTTTTGTTTATGGACCAGGATCCGGTGCAACCGATCGAAGGATAAGCCACCTGCCCGCCGTGTTTTGTCAACACAACTTCAACGGACCAATGCTGCCCGTCGCTCTGCCAACCGACGCCATAATAATGACCCTGAGTAACCAGCGTCTCATCAAGTTCTGCGCTTGACGCCGCCGTGGGCAACGCCGCCAAAACCAATATATACAATGCCTTAATCCAACTTGTCATAGTCTCTACCTCTTTTTGACCAGCGACAGACCGCCGTCATCACACACTTCAAGATACTGCGCTTTGTCGCCAAAAGAATCAAACAACTCGATCCCGGTTCCGGTCATCCATGCCTGTGTTTTCAGACTAAGAATTTCGTCATAAAGCGCAGCGCGGCGATCACTGTCCAAATGGGCGGCCAGTTCATCCAGCAACAATATGGGCGCAGCCCCGAATGACGCCTTCAGCGCCCGGCTTCCCGCCAACACCAGGGACACCAGCAACGCTTTTTGTTCTCCGGTCGAACAAGCGGCTGCAGACACGCCTTTGGCCACGTATACCGCCCCAAGATCGGCGCGGTGCGGGCCTGTCCCGGTACGACCGGACGTCAGATCGTTGGTGCGACCAGCGCTGATGGCCGCCAGCAAATCTTCTTCAACTGTAGTATTCCCCGCGCCTCCGTCGCGGTTTTCCAGCGTCAGGTCCGCAACCGGAAACGTCGTGTCCGCCTGTTGCTGTGCCGCCGTCAACAGATCAATGGCCATCAGCCGATTGGTAGAAATCTGCGCCCCTGCGCGCGCCATCTGAAATTCCAGCGCGCCATACCAGCTATCGTCGTGCACGCGGTCGCGCAGCAGGCGGTTGCGCTCCCGCATGGCCTTGTCATAGGCCAGCGTCAACGCGCCGTGCTGCGGCTCAAATCCCAGCGTAAGGCGATCCAGAAAACGCCGCCGACCATCGGCGCCCTCGGTCCACAGGCGGTCCATGCTGGGAACCAGCCACGCCATGCGCATGAGATTGCCGAGCGCCAGTTGCGGTGCCGCCTTGCCGTCAATCAGCACCTGCCGCGCACGGTCGGTTTCAGCCCATGTTGCCACCTCGTGCTCGTGACCCAAACTGTTGATTTCCGCCGATACTTTCCAGCCAAGCCCTTCCGGCTTGCGTGCCATAACATCGGCGGCGGCGCGACGCAGGCCGCGCCCCGGAGTCAATAACGACACAGCCTCGAGCACATTTGTTTTACCGGCCCCGTTGCGTCCAAACAGAACAATCGGGCGTGAATCCAAATTGAGATCAGTTAATTTATGCGAACGAAAATGCGATAGCGTCAAACGTCTGACGCCCAGTCCAGACAACGGGTTACACCCGCATCGGCATCACAACATAAACCGCGGTTTCGTCATTGCCTTCGCGCATGAGCGTGGGATCGCCCGAAGAATTGAACATGAAAACGGCGTTTTCACGATCAACCTGCCCGGCGATTTCCAAAAGATATTTGGCATTGAATCCGATTTCCAGCCGCTCGTCGCCGTAAGCCACCGCCAGTTCTTCCTCGGCGGCACCGCTGTCGGGCGCATTCACCGACAGGATCAAACGGTCTTCTTCCAGCGCCAGTTTAACGGCGCGCGAACGCTCCATCGATACGGTCGACACCCGGTCAACGGCCCGGGCGAATTCTGTCGCGTCCACTTCCAGCCGCCGGGTATTGCCGGCGGGAATGACGCGTGTGTAATCAGGAAACGTGCCGTCGATAACCTTGGAGGTCAGCGTGATTTCGGGCGTGGCAAACCGAATCTTGGTCTCGGACACCGACACGGCAATCTGCATATCGTCCTCATCCAGAAGTTTGCGTAGCTCACCAACGGTTTTGCGTGGCACGATCACCCCTGGCAGTCCGTCGGCCTGATCGGGCAACGGCGCATCAACCCGCGCCAGCCGATGCCCGTCGGTCGCCACGCAACGCAGCGTCATAACCCCATTTACATCGGCCTGATGGAAGTAGACTCCATTCAGGTAATATCTTGTTTCCTCGGTAGAAATCGCGAATTTTGACTTATCAAACAAACGCCGCAAAACCGCCGCCTGAATCGAAAAATTACAACTATATTCAGAACTCGCCATGATCGGAAAATCTTCGCGCGGCAGCGTTGCCAACGAAAAATTCGACCGTCCGGCGCGGACTTCAAGCCGTCCGGACACGCCGTCATCAGTCAATTCAACCTGTGATCCGTCGGGCAGTTTGCGTACGATCTCGTGCAACGTATGTGCGCCAACCGTGGACGTGCCGGCGCGTTCGACCGTGGCCAGTGCCTTGTCGACTACCTCTATATCCAGATCGGTCGCTCGGAAACTGACTGCCGCGCCTTCGGCTTCGATCAGCACATTGGCCAAAATCGGAATCGTATTGCGCCGCTCAACCACCGATTGCGCCTGACCCATGGCCTTTAGCAACGCACTACGCTCGATACTGACTTTCATTTCGTTAGGCTCCTCACTTGGTCGGGCCGCTCAGACTAGCCGCATCCGCGAACAGTGCAATCACTTTATATTGTTCTTGACTGGTTTGATGATGTGGTCAAGTGCAGCAGCAACCGACCCAGAACATCCAGCTTTCATTTTTGCATAAATATTCGCGCCGCAGGCCGCCGCTGCGCAAGTTTTGCGCAGCTGGCTCGTCTCGCGCCCCGCAAGGGGCTCCAAAACCGGATCGCGTCAGGCCTCAAGCATCCGCCGCAGCAGTTCCACATCCTCGGCTATCTGGCTGTCCACGGCTTTCAATTCTTCAATTTTGCGCACCGCGTGGATGACCGTTGTGTGATCGCGCCCGCCGAAACGCCGCCCGATCTCGGGCAACGACTTTGACGTCAGCGCCTTGGCCAGAAACATTGCCACTTGCCGGGGTCGCGCCACCGACCGCGCCCGCCGCGGGCTGAGCATGTCGTTCAGACGCAGATTGTAATGATCGGCCACTTTGCGGATGATCTCGTCGATTGTCACTTTGCGATCCGATGCGCGCAGGATATCCGCAAGACATTCCTGCGCCACCTCCAGCGTTACTTCGCGCCCCACCAGCGAGGCAAACGCGTAAAGCCGCGTCAGCGCGCCTTCGAGAACCCGCACGTTGGTGGAAATCCGGTGCGCCAGATATTCGATCACACCTCTGTCCAGAACCACACCCGGATAATACTGTTCCTGCAGCTCTGCTTTGGACTGTAATATCCCCAGCCGCAGTTCATAATCCGTTGGGTGCAGATCGACAACCAGACCGCATTGCAGCCGCGACTTGATCCGGTCTTCAAGACCGCTGATTTCGCCGGGTGCGCGGTCTGCGGAAATGATGATCTGCTTGTTCTGGTCTACCAGCGCATTGAAGGTGTGAAAAAATTCGTCCTGAGTGGAATCCTTACCGGCAATGAACTGCACATCATCGACCATCAATATATCGACAGAGCGAAACAATTCCTTGAAACCGATCATGTCCTTGAACCGAAGGGCCTGAACAAACCGGTACATAAATTGTTCTGCGGACAGATAAAGAACTTTGGCACCGGGGTCACGTTTTTGCATTTCCCATGCAATCGCATGCATCAAATGGGTCTTGCCCAAACCGACGCCGCCATACAGAAAAAGTGGATTAAACGTGACAGCACCGCCTTCGGCGACACGGCGTGCGGCGGCGTGCGCAAGCTCGTTAGGTTTGCCGACAACAAAATTGTCAAACGTGAATCTTTTATCCAGCGGCGCGCCCGGAAGATCGGGCGACGCGCCTGTAGCCGACGCAGAATTCGCGGCATCGATTTTGGCCGTTGAATTCGCTGTGCGCGCAGGGGATTTGCGCGCAGTTGTCGTGAACTCAAGACGATCCACAGTGCCGTCACCTGTTGATAATCCGCGCAATATCTGGTCGCCGTAGTTGCGCGAAACCCAGTTTCCCAAAAAACTTGTAGGCGCATTGAACGTGGCTACACCGCTTTCCAGCCCGTTAAATTCAAGCGGTTCGATCCAATTCTTAAACGCGTCTTTACCAATCGAGTGCAACAAATCTTCGCGCACACGCCCCCAGGTGTCGTTGGTCATATTCTTCTTTCTTTTTTTCTATGACTGCTTCCAAGCCAGCCCCTGAACCTTCCAGCCGTTTTTGGACCCTCTGTGTCCCTGTTCATTCAAATCACCCTCAAAGCCTTCGGCGACGTTTATACACGCGCATTCAAAGCCCTGTTCGCGCAGGGTGCGTCCAACCTGATCGGCAGCCTGCAACGAGCGTACGCCCGATCTACAGAGAAAGAACATCTTGGCGGGAACAGCCCCGCCCAGCGCTTCCATCAGATTAGTTAGAAATCCTTCGTTGACTTTCATGTCCGGAAACATACGCCACTCGATCAGCAAGGTCGTGCGCGATATTTCCGCCGTGTCAGGTATTCCCACATACGCCCATTCGGCGCGGGTCCTGACATCGATCAACACTGCATCCGGCGTTTCTGCCAGTTCGTCCCAAGCCACTTGCGGCGTGACTTCGACGACTCCTGACTTGGCGGCAGTGTCCATTAATGTCCCCCCAGACTTATTGAATCACCTGACGACCGTACCCGCACGACCGGATTAATTTCAACGACTCTTCGCTCTTGACTAGCGAATAAATTCACCGCCGAATCTGCAGAATAATCGTGCTCATCTAAATCTATGGTCAGAAGTCGATTTGCCCCATAGACCGGCGCATTTTTCGAAGGAACACAACGAAAAAGAACGCGGGCCCTGCCGGGATCGCGTTCTACAAAATACGACTTTGGATCTGACTAGGCGCTTAGCGCTTTAACGCGCGCCGCCAGTCGCGAAATTTTGCGCGCGGCGGTGTTCTTGTGCCAGACGCCTTTGGTGACGCCGCGCATGATTTCCGGCTGCGCCGCTTTCAATGCCGAAGCTGCCGAAGACTGGTCGCCCCCCGACAGTGCTTCTTCCACTTTGCGGATAAAGCCGCGGATACGGGTGCGACGGGATTTATTTACGGTGGTGCGGCGCTCTGTCTGGCGCGCGCGTTTCTTGGACTGTGGCGAATTGGCCATGTTCTGAATTCCGGTCATATCGGGTTGCGATTGATGTGTGCGCGCTAATAGACCCGAGCCCGCCGCAAGTCAACGCCCCGATCACAGTTTCTGAACGCCTATTTGCCGCGAAACTGCGGTTCACGTTTTTCAAGAAATGCGGCCATGCCTTCCTTTTGATCCTGCGTGGCAAACAGAGAATGAAACAGGCGTCGTTCAAAGGTGATGCCTTCGGCCAATGATGTTTCGTAGGCACGGTTAACGGCTTCTTTCACGGCCATATTTGTTAGGGTGGATTTCTCGGTGATTTTTGCTGCGGTTGCCATGACGTCTTCCATCAGTTTTTTGGCGGGAACCACCCGGCTTACCAGCCCCGAGCGCTCGGCTTCGTCGGCATCCATAAATCGACCGGTCAGATGCATTTCCATGGATTTCGATTTTCCAACAAATTTGGTCAGCCTTTGGGTGCCGCCAATACCTGCAATGACACCCAGATTGATTTCGGGTTGTCCAAATTTGGCGGTATCAGCGGCG
>Ga0114932_10000835_pt1 | contig 36367 bp, 33 predicted proteins | sample 2SBtaG_2_FD_87286 | JGI IMG/M metagenome (GOLD analysis project Ga0114932, IMG submission 87286) | Deep subsurface microbial communities from Kolumbo volcano to uncover new lineages of life (NeLLi) - 2SBTROV12_ACTIVE470 metaG | ecosystem: Environmental > Aquatic > Marine > Volcanic ...
GAAGAGATCATTTGATTCAGTTGGTTCATGGCACGTCAAAGGATTATTCCTTGGTATGATGCACTTCCAAGACAAATACAATGAAGATCTTGAACGATTACAAAGATGTGATATTCACTATGTTACTCCAGACCTCAGAATAGTTCCATTCTGTGCATTTAATGTAATTCCAGAATGGTATAGAGATAGAATCCAAAAGAAATATTCTATCACTGTAGAGGAATGGGAAGAAAGAGAAGGTGTTAAACTTGAAGACGGTCTTTACAGAGGTCTTATGAGACGTGGAGCAGGTGATGAACTTGCTGCTGGCTGTGCAAAGAGTCAGATGTTCCATGATGCTGCTCAAGCAACAATGTAATCAATTATTCCGTAATTCAATTCTATTTTCTATTGATTCATGTTTTCTATTCAAATTGTGTAAACATTTTTCAGTCATAATAAAATAATATTTTTAATGAATAATGAATTATCTAATTCACAAACGTTAGTTTTTCTTCAAATATTACAAATTTTGCGTGATGAAAAAAATGTATTTGCACGTAAAAAAATATACGAATTTTATATTGATGAAAAATTAAATAAAAAAATATCTCTGAAACTAGAAAAAAGATCATTAATTGAAAAATTAAATGGCATGTTTGATGAAATTGGTTTTCTTGTTGAAGAGTTTAATCTTCAAGAAAGTTTATTTCCATTATATTCAGATACGATAAGAAGAGTTTGGATTTCTTTACAGAATGATATTGAAAGAGAAAAAAATGAAAGGAAAAAACAAGATCCAAATTATATACGATTTGGTAATTATTTTACACAATTAGCTATTAATGCCAAAAAATTTAGAGATGTAAATAATCTAAAAGAACCTGGATTTACTGATCTTAGGAATTTAAAATAAATTTTAATAAATAATAATAAGAAAATAATTTTTTTCTAGATCTTTAAATCCTAAGACCTATAATAGAAAAGGTGTTTATTATTTTATGAGAATCCTGATGATTTCTCCTACCAGTTCTGGAATTGGAGGAATTGCTCAACATGTTCAAGGACTAAAAAATTTTTTAGAGAATAAAGGAAATTATGTTGAAATAATCTCATCAAACAATACTTTTACAATTCCAATTAAAGGATTGAAAAATCCTAGTTTCATGATTTCATCTTATCTAAAATCAAAATTCAAAAATGATTTTGATATTGTACATGCGCAAAACCCAATATCTGCAATAGCTATGAAAAATATTAAAGGTAAAAAAATTCTTTCATTACAAGGAAATTTTTCAGAACAAATTTCATTATTACATGGAAATACTGCAGGTAGTCTATCTTCAAAATTAGAAAAAAACGCATTAAAATGGGCTGATGCTATTACAGTTCCTTCAAAAGAAATGTATGATGAATACACAAACAATGGTTACAATGTTAGTCATGTGCCTAATGCAATTGACATATCTTCATTTCCAGAAAATGAAGATAGAAGATATGAAAAACAACTTATCTATGCAGGCAGATTATCTGAAGAGAAAGGAATTTTAGATTTATTGAAAGTTTCAGATAAATTATCTAAAGACATAGATCTGATTATTGTAGGATCAGGTCCTGAAGAATCAAAAGTTCAAGAAATCACAAAAAAATTATCTAATATTCATTTCTTGGGATATCAATCAAAAGAAAATACAATTAAATTGATTCGTGGTTCTGATATTCTTATTCAACCTTCAATAATGGAAGGTGGAACAAGTTCAACACTCTTAGAAGCAATGGCATGTAAAACACCAATAATTGCAACATCTGTTGGTGGAAATAAAGAAACAATAGTACATATGAAAACTGCTTATGTTGTAAAACCAAATCAACCATCAGAAATTTTTAATGCTATTAATGATCTTTTTAGTAATCCAGATAAACGAGGCATTATATCTAAACACGCTTATGAACTTGTATCAAATTATGACTGGGAAAATATAGGCAAAAAATATCTGGCTGTCTATAATAGTATCTAGTTTTTTAATTCATATGTTTTTATATCAAATTTGAATTTTAAAGTGTGAAAAGATTGAAAGTCAGTTTTGTGAGAGCCAAATATCCTAGTGTATGGGAACCAACTAATCTAATGTATGTTTCAGCTTTTATAAAAAATAGATACAAAGGCAATCTTGAAGTACAAATTTTAGATGGTTTTTTTGACACTGATGAACAAATTTTAAATAAAATTTCAGGTTCAGATTATGTTGGTTTTAGTGGTACAACACCACAAGTTCCACATATTAAAGAATTAAGTAGATTAGTAAAAAAAGAGCATCCCTCAATGAAAACAGTTGCAGGAGGTTATGGACCTTCATTACAACCATTTTTATTTTTAAATGATCCCACAATTGATTTTCTAATTGTTGGTGAAGGAGAACAATCTATGTTAGATATTCTTAATGGTGATGCTACACAAAAATTAGTAAGCAATCAACCAATCATGGATGTAAATTCTATTCCCAATCCTGATAGGGATTCAATTGATCTTAATCGTTACATTTCAATTGCTGAAAAAGATGAAGGACGAAGAGTAACTTCAATCATGACTGAAAGAGGTTGTGCATTTGGATGTACGTTTTGTGCAGAAGGTGAATTTGGAACTATATGGAGAAAAGCAGATCTTAGTAATAAAAAACTTGAATATGAAAGAGCTGTTAGATTACGACAAAGAAGTGCAAAACTAGTTGTTGAAGAAATGCTTGAAGTTAGAGATCGATTTAATATTACATTTTTTAAAATGAACGATGCCGAAACAAATCCTTCAAAACCACATTTCATTAATCTGTGTAAGGAAATGATAGAAAAAGAAGTCAATGTCCCATGGGGATGTAATATGAGATGCGATAAAGTGGATGATGAAATGTGTGAATTAGCAGTAAAAGCAAATTGTGAGGAATTTTGGATGGGATTAGAATCTGGCTCTCCTGAAATTCACCGTGATATCAATAAAGGAACAACTGTTGAAATGATTAAGAGAGCTTTTGATGTTTCAAAGAAATATGGAATTAAACGAAGAACATATGCTTTGTTAGGTACTCCTTTAGAAACTTATGAAACAATAAAACAAACTGAAGACTTGATTGATTATGTTGATCCAGAAATAATAGGATTTTCAATTTTAGCTCCATATCCTGGAACTGCATATTGGAAACCTGAATATGAAAAATTAGATTGGTCTCAAATTGATGAATTTTCCAATACCACTTGGAGTTCAAGCAAATTAACAAATAAAGAATTGCGAACTGAACAGGCTCGTTTAATTGAAAAATATTCTGATAAACTTGCCCCAATAATTAGGAAAAAGCAGAAATTAGGAATAGGTGGTTCACAAACTCTTGATTCCATTATGGGTGCAATGTAAAGGAAAAAACGCTTAAGAAAAGGATTTAAAAAAATTATATCATGATCAAAAGATTTGGAAAAGAGGAAATCAACGCTGTCATAAAATCAGTCAATAAAGCATCATTACTTTCTGGATATACAAATAAATTTTTAGGTGGAGAAATTTTACAAAAATTTGAAAAAGAATTTGCAAGATTTCATAATTGTAAGTATGGAATTTCAGTAAATTCTGGAACTAGTGCATTATTTGTAGCTCAATTAGCTGCAGGTGTAAAAAATAAAACTAAAGTTGCTGTACCTCCGCTTACATTTACTTCAACCGTATCACAAGTAATTGCATCTGGTGGCATACCTACTTTCACAGATATAGATTCACAATCTTATTGTATGGATTATGATTTTAAAACTAAAACAAAATTTGCAATTCCTGTACATTTGTTAGGCCATCCGTGCAATTTTCAAATGATAAAACAGATGAAAGAAAGTGGGATGTTTGTAATTGAAGATTGTGCACAAGCAATGGGAGCTAAACATAAAAATAAAATTGTAGGCAGCATGGGAGACTGTGGAATATTTAGTTTTCAAGAAACTAAACATATCACTACATTAGGAGAAGGTGGAATAATTATAACTAATAATGAAGAATTTGCAGAAAAATGTAGAAGAATTAGAAATCATGGAGAATACTATAAAGATGATAATCAAATAGGATTTAATTTTAGATTAACTGACATCCAAGCATCTTTTGGATTGGCCCAAATGAAACGTCTACCAAAAATATTAAAAGATTTTAGGAAAAATGCAAATTATATTATGAAAAATCTTCCAGAAATAATTTCTCCACCTATAATTCCAAAAGATATCCAGCACTCATTTCTAATTTTAGGTTGTAAGTATGATGAAAAAAAATCTACCATGTCTAGAGAAAAATTTTTAGAAAAACTGACAAAAAATAGAAAAAGGTTTCTTGCAACTGAACAAACTTCTGATATCAAGGGATTAAATTTTAGACCAGGAAAAATTATTAGTTCTGGATATAAAACTACACAATACAATATTCCCCTTTTTCAAAAATATCGTCCAAAGAACAGGTCAATTCATGCTGAAGATTTTGTAAAAACTAGCTTCTTTTTAGATATCCATAGATGGAGATCAAAAACCGAAATTGATGAAGAATTAAAAATTTTACATCAAACTAGTCAACAAAAATAGTAATTAATTTATTAAAATGATATTTCTAACATTCTATAATGTCTATTTTAACTAGAAAATCCATTCTTGTTACTGGTGGTACTGGTTCAATCGGCACAGCCTTAGTAAAAAAAGCTATTATTGATAAAGCAAAAATGATTCGAGTTTTTAGCAACGATGAAAATGGCTTATATGAAATGGAATCTGAGTTTGGGAATTATAAAAATATTGAATATGTAATAGGTGATATTCAAAATGAAGAAATAGTATCAGAAATTGTAAAAGGAATTGATATTGTTTTTCATGCAGCAGCCTTAAAACATGTAGATAGATGTGAATTAAACCCATTAGAAACTGTTAATGTCAATATTATTGGAACAAAAAATATTGCAAAAGCAGCACAAAACGAAAATGTCAAGAAAATGATATTGATTAGCACAGATAAAGCTGTAAATCCAATTGGTGTAATGGGGGCAACAAAATTACTAAGTGAAAAACTCATTTCTGCTGAATCATCCCATAAATCAAATACGGTGTTTGCATCAGTTAGATTTGGAAATGTATTTCATACTAGGGGGTCAATTTTACCTAGAATTGAAAAACAAATCAAAAAAGGAGGCCCCATCACCCTTACTGATAATCGTATGAAGCGATTTTTTATGACAAAAAATCAAGCTGTAAAATTAATCATTAATGCAACAACTCTTGCTAAAGGTGGAGAAACTTTTATTCTAAAAATGCCTCTTTTACGTTTAGCAGATCTTTTTGAAGTCATGAAAGAAACCCTTGCTCCAAAATATGGATTTAGTCCAAAAACAATAAAGATCAAAGTTACAGGAATTAGACCTGGTGAAAAATTAACAGAATACTTACTTACAAATTTTGAAATGAGTCAGGCATTAGAAACTAAAGAATTTTTTATCCTGCCTTCATCTTTTAAATCTACAAGAAATGTGACTTATCCAAATTCTAAAAAACCAAAAAACCTTGTAAATTATTTTGAAAATTTAGAATGTTTATCTAAAAAAGAAATATCCTTAATAATTAAAAAAATATTTTAATTTTTTATGTAAGAGTATTTTCAAAATACTTTTCATAATTTATTTTAAAAATTTTCACAGAATATCCAAAATTACTATTTGAAGAATCAAATTCTTTTTCTAAATAAGGGTATTTTCTTTCATTAATGAAAACATCATAAAAAAGAGAATCTTTTCCATCTTCAACAACAATATGTGTTAAACTATTTTGATTGATATTAACAAATTGATCAATATTTTGATAATCCAAACTAGTAATTGTTAAAACTTGTTGGGGGGTGCTATATCTTACTGACTTTTTATCCAATTTGTCTATTTCAAATAATTTTTCAAATTCAAAAATTTTTGTAGGATAATTAACTGATTCTAAATATTCACTTTTTCCATAATCATTAATCATTTTAGATGTTTCTGAAATTTTTTGTGCTATGTAAAAATATTCATCTTTTTGATCTTTTTCAATTTTTAAAACCGAAAACGTAATGGATGAAATTAAAACAAAAATAATAACTCCACAAAAAATTATTTTTACATTAATTTTTTTACTTATTTTTTCTATTGTAATTAAAGACAAGAGAACAAATAGCGGATATAGAAAGAAAATATATCGACCATCCTGTATAGAAATTGAATATGCATAAAATGATGGCATTGACATTAAAATCAATCCAGTAAAAATTGTCTTGATTTGATAATTCCAATTTTTAAACATTAAAACAAATCCTATTGGGACAAAAGGTAAGAAAATTGGAATCAAATTCCATCCTAAATATTTTGGGAAATTTTGTAATCCACTTAAAATAAACGATATTCCTGAAATCTCTGTAGATTTAGTTGGGTTTGTAATATGGCCCTCTACTGAGTAAATCACTCTTCCAAAAGGATCAATTTCGTTATTTTCTAATTGGATAATTGTAAATGGTATTATTATTAGGAAAAAAATTATTCCTGAAATTAAAATATCTCTAATTTTTATTTTTAGATTTTCTTTTTTTATTAAAAGCATTATAAATAAAGTCATTAAGACAAAAACTCCTTCAGATCTAATTATTGTTGAAAGTGCAACAAGTAAAAATGAAAAATATCTAATTTTATTATTCTTATTAAAAAATAAAAGAAAAGTTATTGTAATTAAGAAAATGTAAATAGAATCACTAATTCCAAATAAAGAATTTTGTATTAAATGAGGCTCAAATCCTATGATTATTGCGCCTAATAAGCAATATTGCTTATCAAAAAATTTCCTGCATAACAAATATGTCGGTAAAATTGTTAGTGTTGAAATTAGTATAGACATAATTCGCTGGATATTCATATAATCAATAACATTATGAAATTCAAAAATTGAAAACAATATGGAGAGAAAATATCCCCATCCTGGATTTGCAAGTGAATAATGTGTAGGTAATTGATTATTAATTTTGATATCCATAGCATAAAAAAAGTAATTCAGTGAATCATTTGTTAATGGTATTTCAAAATTTAAAAAATAAATTCTTAGAATAAAAGAACTTCCTATAATAATAGATAAAAATATTATTATTTTTTTCGTACTAAACCATTTTTGTTCAAATTTAATATTTTGATTTAAATTTTTATTTACCATCTTACCTTCAAATTTTTCATAATATCGTAATAATTTTTTATTTGGTTCTCCCTAAATAGAATTTATTTGAAATAATATAAAATAATGCCTGAATTGTTTCTGCAAGGATTAATGATATTGCAATACCTATAATTCCAAAAAATTCACCGAGTAGCAGTATAGATGGAATTTGAACGCCTAGGAAAATTGTTGTTGCTATGATGACAAATCTACTTTTTTCTATTCCTAAAAATTTTGACATATATCCAATACTGATTGTTCTTGGAATAATAGCAATAATCATTATTTGAATAATTTCAATTGCTTCTTGATATTGTGGAAAAAGCCAATTAATTAGACTTGGTCCAATTATCACTCCAATAATCGCAATTAGTATTGAAAAAATAATTGTAATTTTTTTTAATTCTCTATTTGATTGCCCACTTGAATCTCTTGGTAATGTGTATTGCATTACAATACTTGGAATTAGTGTTGCAATTACTAAAAACTGAAGTCCTAAATGATAATTTCCTAAAGAACTAAGTCCAAGTAAAGGCCCAATAATTAATTTGTCAGTATTTGCACCAAATGCTTTTACTAAATCAATTCCATAACTATTTGCCATAAATCCTAACCTTGGCCGAATAACAGAAAACTGAATGCCTTTTGTTTTAATTTCGGTATAAATAATTGGAATAAAAATCAAAAAGGACAATGCATATCCCAAAATTATTCCATTATTTTCATAAAGTTGGAATAATGAAAGAACCAATAATACCATTAAGACTTTTTGTAAAATTACAAACAATGCATATTTCTTAAATTGTTTAAGACCCAATAATACACCCGTACCCAAATTGAAAACAACATAAAATAGAACATAGACTGAAAGTGCTGGATTATTTAATCCTAAATACATTGCAAATGCAGCTATTGAACTTCCAATGAATGTGATAGTAAAAGTTGCTGGAAGAATATTGATATTTTTGGCAGTATATACAATAGTAGTGTATCCAGATCCAATTGAAGCAACTGTTGAGACAATTCCTACAATTGCAAGTAAATAACTTAATTCTCCATAATTTTCAGTTCCAATTAGCGCTGCTAAATAAAACCAAAATATTCCTGAAATTCCACTACTGACAATATTTGCAAAACCTATTGATGCAAGATCTTTTTTGCCTGAAAAATTTCGAATTTTATCCCATATCATAATTAATTTTTAATTACTCATGGTATTGATAAATCTCTGGATTAATTATTTTGATTAGAATTTAGAATATATTGTGAAATCTCCTTACTGGCTAATTCCACTGCTTCTAAACTTGATAATTTAGGAGTCCACCCTAATTCTTTTAATTTAGATATGTCTAATTGCATCTGTTTTACATCTCCTACCCAACCCCTACCATCTAATGTTCCTCCGGTTGTAGAAAATTTCACATTTTCTAATGATAACCTATTACAAATTATTTTTGCTATAGTCATTACATCAACTTTATCGTTATTTCCTATATTGAATACATCAATATTTTTTTGTGATTTTTCTAGACTTACTAAAATTCCTTCAACACAATCATCTACATGAATATATGACTTTGACTGTGTTCCATCGCCTAAAATTTTTAATTCATTATTATCTTTCAATAATTTATGAATAAAATCCCATATAATTCCATGATTGCTTCTAGATCCAATCACATTTGCGAATCTTACAATACTACATTTAATTCCATAATTACTACAGTAAGATGCAATCAATCCTTCACAAGATAGCTTAGAACCTCCGTAAGCTGAAATAGGTAACAGCGGTCCATAAGTTTCAGGAGTTGGAATTTCTTTTGGTTCTCCATATACTACAGAAGATGATGAAAAAACAAATTTTTCTACATCGGATTTTCTTATTAATTCTAATAGTTTGAATGTATTTTCAACATTTTCTCTATATGCTAATCCTGGATTATCAAATCCTGTGCTGACTTCAGGATAAGCAGCTAAATGAAAAACATTTTTAATATCTTCAAAATTTATTTCATCCTTGTTCAAATCTGCCTTTATGAAATTAAATAATTTTTGATCTTGACATCGCTCTAAATTTTCTTTTGTTCCAGAAGAAAGGTTATCTATAACAGTAACTTTTTCTCCCATCGAAATTAATTTTTCTGCAATATGACTTCCAATGAATCCTGCCCCACCAGTAACTATTGATGGTCCTAAATTAGTCATTTACAGAGGAATATTTACTTCAAGTCATAAAGGTTTGTTTAGAATTATGTTTTGATCGTTTAATAAATAACCCTTGAAAATACTATGTGAAATATGAAACACAAATCAGTTATTATGATTGTAGCTAAATATCCTGCTACCCATGGTCATACAAGTGTCATAAATAATCTATGTTTAGAATTAAAAAATTTAGGATATGATACTGCAATAGGCTCTTTTAATTTTGACAGGGATCCCCCTCAAGGAATTAAAAAAATAAAATTAAATAAGATAAAATTGCTTTTTAAAGGAATTTCATATTTAGATTTTGATATTATTCATTCCCATCAAACACAAGTAAATTATTTTCTTATGATGCATAGATCTAAAAAACCAATTTTATTTCATTATCATGGTGCATCAAATAAAATCCAAGAGATCAACTTCAAAATATCTATGTTATTTCATAGAAAAAGATTTTCAAAAATCCTTTCTGTGTCAAATGCAGGAATAACACAAATGAAAAAACTTGTTAAAAAAATTGATTCTGGTGTTCTTTATAATGGCGTTGATACTGAATTTTATAATACAAATCTTCCAGCACCTTACAAAAAAGGAGATCCTCAACTATTGTTTGTTAGTGCATTAAGAAATTATAAAAAATCAAAATTTTTGGTAAATTCAATGACTACTATTCTGAAAAGATTTCCAAAAGCACATTTGCAAATTGTTGGGGATGGTGAAGATTCTGATGATTTGAAATCATTGATCAAACAAAATAATTTATCTGAGAATGTTGAACTTACTGGGAAAATTTCAGATGATGAATTAAGATTAAGATATTCTTCATGCGATCTATATGTTTCTGCTAGTACTTTTGAGGTCTGTCCTGTTCCTACTTTGGAAGCTATGGCTTGTGGAAAACCACTAGTTCTCTATGGGATTGAACCTCATAGGGAAATTATTGAAAATTCAGGTGCAGGAGTGATTTTCTCTAAACATGATTCATCTGAACTATGTGATAAAATTGAAGAAGCTTATACTCAAAAATCCCAATATTGTGATTCTGCGAAAAATTTTGCTCAAAAAGTTTCTTGGGTTAATATCTGCAAAAAATTATCCTCAGTATATGAATCGCTTTAATTAAAATCTGAAGTATATGAAATCTTCTGGATTTCCATCATAAAATGATATTATTAATGTCATTACTATTACTAAAAATATAATCCAATATCTTAGTTTTAGTTTAGAAACAATTTCCTGTAAATTCTCTTTTTTATAAGAAATGTAATTAATTATAATAAACATAACTACTAATCCAATAGAAATTTTATGCATTGAATTTAAATTCATTATTCCTTCTATTTGAAAATCAACAAACACATATTTTTGAATTGAATATATCATGTGATCAAAATCTGCAACTCTAAATGGAATCCAAGCTAAAAATACAAAATATTGCATTACAACTATTGATATAATTTTTCCAATTCTAGATTTGAAAAATACATTATTTGAAAGTCTTGGAAATCTATCAGAAATTAGTTTGTGTATTGCAAGATATGCTCCATGAAGTACTCCCCATAAGACAAAATTCCATGATGCTCCATGCCATAATCCTCCAAGAAACATTACTGTCATTAAATTAAAGTAAGTTCGATTTTTTGATTTTTTGTTTCCTCCAAGTGGAATGTAAAGATAATCTCGTAACCAAGATGATAAAGAGATGTGCCAACGTCTCCAAAAATCAGATGGTGATATGGCGAAATATGGTTTGTTAAAGTTCATTGGTAACTTGAATCCAAGAATTAATGCAGCTCCAATTGCAATATCTGAATACCCTGAAAAATCAGCATATATCTGGACTCCAAAACCAATTGTAGCAAGAATGATTGTAAATGAATCATGACCTACAGGATTGTTAAAGATTTCATTTACAAATGGAGCAATATTATCTGCAAAGAACATTTTTTTGAAAAACCCAAATGCCATGATAGTTATGCCGAGTTTTAGATTCTTTTCCTCAATTGTAATCTGACGTAGTTTCAATCCTGCTTTAGATTTGGATATCTTTTCTCGTAATTGAGGAAGAAATTCACTTGCTCTAACGATTGGCCCCGCAACTAATTGAGGGAAAAATGAGACAAACAAGGCAAATTCAGCAAGAGATTTACTTGGCTCTAGCTTCCCTCGATAGATATCTACGGTGTAACTGATAGTTTGGAATGTATAAAACGAAATTCCTATTGGCAATGCCAATTGTAGCAATGGAATTTGAGTTCCCAGATCAAAGTAATTACCCAAGAAATTAAACTGTAATATTGCAAAATCCGCATACTTGTAAAATCCTAGTAATCCTAAATTTCCTGCCAAACTAATTGCTAATAGTACTTTCTTTTTTTGGATAGTTTTAGATTTCCAAATTTCTTTTCCAACATAGAAATCAAGTAATGTAGAAAAAATTAGTAATGCCAAAAGATAGTTACTTGTATAGTAAAAGAAAAAATAACTAGCACCAAGCAAAAATAAATGCTGATATTTTCTATTTTTAATAATTACAACTACACTAAGAACAACGATAAAGAATATTATAAAATCAATTGTGTTGAATAACATTAATTATTTGACTCCTTGATAATTACATCTGCAATATCTTCACTATAGATTAATGCTTTAGAATTATGTGAAATATGATTTGTACTTCGCCATATTTCTAAGTTATTATATGAATCCATAAAATAATATTTTTCAAGATTATGCTGTTCTAATAAATTAGATATTATTATTTGAAAATTTTCTTTATTCTCAACAGATATTGAATCCATGTAAAATTCACTATGAGGTGTAATGAAGATAATAACCTTGATATCATGTTTTTCTAGTTCTAAAATAATTTTGTTTAGTGCTATTACTTGTTTGTTTTTTGTATATGGTTTTATGAAAATTTCCTCCTTATGAAAATCTTCATTTTTGATGTACTCTTGGCTTACAATCATATTTGTTTTAGTCTGATGATATGGATAAAATGGAGTATTTTCCTCAAATATGGAATCTGAAACTAATGTTTTGATTCCTAAAACGTTTTGAAGAATTTTTAATGTGCTTAATTTTGGGTTTTCAATAATTTCTGTATTAAATCCATTTTGTTCTAAAGAAAAAACATTTTCAAAGATTGTCTGTGGATCTGGTAAAATGGTTTCTTTTTGGATTTTCTTATTTTCAGCAAAATCTCTGATTCCTATTCCATAAACCACCATTTCAGGATTTTGTGAAATTATTTTCTCTAAAGAATTAATCCTACTCTTAGGTTTATCTGCAGTATCTGCCAGATTAAAAATTTTTAATTCATAATTTCTTTCTAGAACTTTTTGTTCAATATGTGTAGCATTTAGTTGTCCAACATGACTGGAACCGATTAAAAATATTTTTTTACTTTGAGAATCAACTTTTTTTGAATAAAATTCATTTTGAAGAAAATTTATTTTATCTTGATATTCATTTTGTATAATCAAAAATATCGAAATTGAAATGATGAATGCAATTAAATCTGATAAAATTATTTTTCCATTCATTTTTGTTCCTCATTTTTTTTAAATTTATTTTCTAATTTTTTTATTTTTTGCATAAATCAATCCCATACCATTTTTCCATTCATTTTTTTCAATTTCAAATGAATTTGATTTTAATTTTTTTATAAGATCCATAACTAATTGTGGTTTTTTATCTTCAAAATGATATTCTATAATGAATTTGTTAATTTTTTCAAAATATTTATCTGGAAGAGAATCTATGATTTCATATTCTCCTCCCTCACAATCCATTTTAATTAAATCACATTCTTCGATAGAGTTTTTTTCAATAATTTCTTTTAATGACATTGATTCAACTGTAATTGACTCTCCACCTGTTTCAAACAAACTGTGCCCTGACTCATCTTTATGAAGGTTAATTTTGACTAGACCTGTTTCTTTGGAAACAGCCTTATTAAATGAAAAAATATTTTTCAAATGATTTGTTTTAATATTTTTTAAAAAAATATTATAATTGGATTTTACTGGTTCAAACGAAAATATTTTTCCTTTTTTGCATTTTTGTGATGCATATAAAGAAAATAATCCAATATGACTGCCTATGTCAATAATAGTATCATCATTTTTTATTTCAAAATCTCTATGCTCATAATCTTTAACCAACCATACTGTAGTAAATTGCATAATATCTGATAATGTACTTCTTATAGTAATATTCAACTTATTCTTCATTTTTAAAATAATTTCTTCTTTTTTAGTGAAACCTAGATAGACATTCGGGATTTCATACCAATTTTTGATGATTTTTGAGGCCTTAACTAAAATTTTAAATTTTTCAAAATATGAAAGACCCATCTCTACAAACATTGATCCTTTGAATTCCTTAATACATTTCTAATGAATAATTTTTAACTAATCACTTCTATATCGATTTATGAAGATACTTATCACTGGTGGGACTGGTTTTATTGGCAGTCATCTAACTGATGCTCTTCTAAAGGAAAATCATGAGATCAGTTTAATAGCAAGAAATTTAGATAAAATAAAAAATATTTCTAAAAATTCATCTAAAATTAAAGTTGAACAAATAGATGTAACTGATGTTATACATTTTGAAAATTATGTTAAAGAGAATAAACCAGATGTAATTTTTCATTTAGCTGGAAACACTTCACACAAACAATCATTTGCAAATCCCATTTATGATGTTGATGTAAACATAAAATCTACTATGTGTATTTTAGAATCAATTCGAAAACATAATCCAACATGCAAACTTCTCTTGGGTAGTACATTTATTGTAGTTGGAAAACCTGAAAATTTACCCGTTACTGAAGAAAGTAAATGTACTCCTACAACTATCTATGGGGCAAATAGATTGACCAGTGAATATCTTTGTAACATCTATCATAATGTATATGGTTTGGATACTATGTCATTTAGAATTACAAATTCATTTGGACCTAGAGAGCAATCTGAAACTCCATCTAAAAATGCATTAAATTATTTAATTCATCAAGCTTTTCTTGGTGAAAATGTAACAATATATGATGAAGGAAAATTTTTTAGAGATATTATTTTTGTTGAAGATGTTGTATCTGGTTTAATTACAATTTTAAAATATGGAAAACCAGGTAATTTGTATTGGATTTCATCAAATAAAAAAACATGGTTTTATGAGATTGGAGAATGGTTGTCAGAATTTACAAATGGAAAAATCTCTTATGTTGAATCTCCAAACTATACTAAAAAAGTAGATGTAGGAAATTTTGTTGTTGACAATTCAAAATTATGTTCTTTGGGTTGGAAACCTAAAATTTCTGTTAAAGATGGAATAAAACAAACTCTTGATTTTTTCTCAAGTGAACAATAATTTTATTTATTTTAAAATGCTTCTTGACAGTTTTCCTAGCTTTCTCAACAAATTATTAAATACTTTTGATTGATTTTTTCCGGAAACTTCTTGAGGTGTCTCAATTATATCACTAAAATTATTGATCAATTCTTTATCTGTAACCTCTTTTTTTGCCTCTAATTCTAAATATTTTTCATGAATTAATTTTCTATTTTTTATAATGTCATTATAACCTGAAATTTTTTCTTTAATCATACCTTTTTTTAAATAATAAAAAAACATAAAAAATTCTATTAAGAGTAAACTAGGTAAAAGTTTGTAAAATGTTTTTTTAGAATAATGAGTAAGTAGGCAATACCACCTGTTTCTTTCAAGTAAATAGAATTTTTTTTTACTCCATTTAAAACTAAAACTTTCTGCATGATATACAATTGATTTTGGAACTAAAAATGATTTTACATTTAATTGCATTGCTCTCCACCCTAAATCTAAATCATCATGGTATGCAAAAAGAAATGAATCAAAATATCCAATTTTATCTAAAGTATTTTTTGTTACAAACAAGCATGCTCCTGAAGCATAAGTAATTTGTTTAACTTCTTTTATTTCATTTTTATCTTCTAATCCTTTATTTCTTGAATAACCAAACCCAAATAAATTAATCATGTTTCCCACACTGTTAATTCTTTTTTGATCATCTGCAGCTAAGAGTTTAGGTTGATAGAATCCTTCTCCATTTTTTTTACATGCATCAATTAGAAAATTTAACCAATCTTTTGTTACAATTGTATCTGGATTAAGAATTACAATAAATTCCCCATTTGCTTTTCGTATTCCCACATTATTTCCTTCACAGTAACCTAAATTTTCATTATTTTCTATTAATATTATATTTGAAAATTTTTCTTTACATATATGATGACTATCATCTTGTGAATCATTATCTACTAAAATTATTTCTAAATTTGAATAACTTGAATTAATGATTGAATTTATGCAATCTTCCACAAGTTTTCCTCCATTATAATTGAGAATTATTATGCTGATTAGAGGTATATTGCTCATTATCAGTTCTCCTAATTTTCTCCTAAATAATTAACTAATCAATAATTTTGATATATTATATTATAATTATTAGAGAGAAATTTTTGTTCCTTCTCCCAAAAGAAAAATATTCTCGTTATTATCATTGATTTTCGAAATATCTGAATTAAATGATATGATACTATTTTTTACATGAATTTCACCATTGATTTTGCAATCATTCATAATAATTGAATTGCTAATTTTACATTTCTGAAGAATCACATTATTTCCAATACTGGTATTTGGTCCTATTATCGTGTCAGATTCTATTATGGAATTTTCCCCAATTATTATTGGACCAATAATTTTTGAACCTGATTTAATTATAGAATTTTTTCCTATCATTATGGAACCACTTTTTTCTACATTTTCTTCAATAGTTCCAAATGAATATGGTTTCATATTTTCTAGTACCACTTTATTTGCATGAATTATATCTCCAGGAGTACCAGTGTCTTTCCAATAATCTGTTACATGATAATGAGAAATTGTATTCTCTTCTTCTAATAGCATTTGTAGTGCATCTGTGATTTCCAATTCATTTCTCCAAGACGGTTTTAATCTTGAAAATATTTCAAAGATTTTTGGAGTTAAAAAATAGATTCCTGTAACCGCTAAATCTGTTGGAGGATCTTTTGGTTTTTCAATAATTTTCTTAATACTGCCTTCTGAATTAATATCTGCAATTCCAAATTGTTTTGGATTATCTACTTTACATAATAGAATTGATGCATCAGAATCAGATTTTTCAAATTCTTCTCTAAAATCTTTAATATTTCTTAAGAGAATGTTGTCCCCTAAAAATACAATAAATTTACTATTTCCTATAAAATTTTTACATAGATTTATTGCATGTGCAATTCCTTTGGGTTCATCTTGTTCAACATATGAAATTTTTACTCCAAATTTTTCTCCATTTCCATAATACTCTTTTACTTTATTTGAGGCAATCCCGCCAATAATTATAGCAATATCTACTATTCCTGCTTCTTTTAATGAATTCAAACAATATTCTGACATTGGTTTATTTGCTATTGGAAGAAGCTGTTTTGGACCTGTATGTGTTAGAGGTCTTAATCTTGTCCCATGTCCTCCGTGTAAAATTACCCCTTTCATATGTTGGACAAATTTTGTTATTATTAATAAATAGAGTCTATTTCCATGGTGTTTCTCCAAGAATGTTTTTGTCTATATTAGACCACCATGATTTGTTTTCTAAATACCAGTTGATAGTTTTTCCAATTCCTTCATCGAAACTTGTTTTGGGTTCCCATCCCAATTTCCTAATTTTTGAAGAATCTAAACTATATCTAAAATCATGTCCTGGTCTATCATCAACATAATTCATTAAATCATTATTTTTTCCAAAATATGATAAAATTTTTTCTATAATTGTAATATTATCAATTTCATTATTTGCTGAAATATTATATGATTCACCTGAAATTCCTCTTTCCATAATTTTTTCTATTGCTAAACAATGATCTTCTACAAATATCCAATCGCGAATATTTTTTCCTGTTCCATATACTGGAATTGGTTTGCCCATATTTGAAAGAATAATTGTTTTTGGAATAAGTTTTTCAGGGAATTGTTTTGGACCATAATTATTTGTGCATCTAGTTATAATTACATCACAATCATAAGTTTTGAAATATGAATTTACTAGAAGTTCAGCTGAAGCTTTTGATGAAGCATATGGGCTTGATGGATTTAATTTAAAATCTTCATTGGCACTTTGATGTTTTAAACTTCCAAATACTTCATCTGTTGAAATATGAATAAGTTTTTTTTGGAATTTTTTAATATTTTCTAAAATTGTAAAAATACCCATGATATTTGAATCGATAAATGGTTTTGCGTTAGAAATACTTCGATCAACATGTGATTCTGCGGCAAAATTAATTACAATATCTGCATTAGAAACTAATTTCTCTACGATTAAATCATCTGCAATATTTCCTTTGATGAATTTATAATTTTTTTTATTTGCAATATTTGGAATATTTTTTTGATTAGAACCATACAATTCATTATCTATATTTGTAATATGATAATCTGGAAATTTATTAAATACATTTGATATGAAATTGCTGCCAATAAATCCGAGACCTCCTGTAACTAATAATTTCATATTAATTCCAATTTTTTTACATGTAAAATCTTTTTGGTAAAATTTTCATTTAGTAAAAATTGTAATAATGTCTCCTTTCAAATGTACGAGATTTTCATCTTGAGAGATGATTTTTAAATTATTACCTTCTAAAATCTCACTAAATTGATTTTTCCCCATAAATGATCTCCATCCTTCTTTTTTATCGATATAATCTGAAATCATTCCTGAATGATGAATTATAGCTATTCCTCCTGGCTTTAGAACTCTTTGAAATTCTTTAACATATTTTCTAATATCTGATGGATTAATATGAACAAAAACATCATATGACCAAATTTGATCAATACAATTTTCAGGAAGAAAATCTAAATCATTCTCGATTAAATTATATTCGATATTTTTATCATCTTTAAAGCGTTCTTGACAAACGTCAAGACATTTTTTAGTAATATCTGCTAAAATTATTCTTTTTCCAATTTTTTGTAAATGCTCTGTCCATCTTCCTGCCCCTGGCCCAATTTCTAGTATTGTTTTACCTACTGGAAAATTTTTTACCATTAGATTACTGATTAATTGTTGTTTCCACTGGTCAGGATCAATTCCTTTATATTTTTGTACTTCACTTGTCCATTCTTCACCTTCTTCAGACCAATCATAATTATTCCATAATCGCTTGTTTTCTTCAACCGTATGTGATGGTAAATCTACAAATGACTTTCCAGCTTTTGTACCTGACTCTTTTTTATTTTTCCAAAGAGCATACTTATCAGAAATTTTCTCTTTAATCTGTTTGTTGAAGATATAACTAGCAGTCCAAAGAATACCTTTATCTCTGATTAAATTACTTACACGTTTTTTTTTACTGTCTACCACTTTTAAAACCTCTCAGACTTGTTTTATAATTCGTTTTAATTTGCACCAATTTCATTAGATATTACACAATTTACTGTTTTTTCTAATTCTTTTTTAGATTTACATACTTCACAATATTTTTCCCATTTTTCACTATGTTTCCATTGTGGTAAACCGGTTTCATCAAATTTTTGATGTGCCATTTGAAGCATTCTTCTTGTATCATGTTTATACATGAATTCTTTTAAAGCAAATAATTCTGCAATTGTGAAATACTGACTGATTGTTGCGGTATACTTGGTTGCATCTCCACATTCTGTCATAAATTCATCTAATGCATCTAATTTCCATTTTTTAATCACTTCATCACTAATTTTAAATTCTTTTTCAGAGATCATTTTTAATTTAGAATCATATTGCTGTAAGAGATAGTCTTGATTATCATAGAATATTGGACTACCAACATAAGGAGTACAAATGAAAGGATCAATTTCAGCATTATTCTGTATCCAAAAATCTACAGTTTCCATCAAATCATCGATATTTTCATGAGCATTACCTATCATGAAAGTAGTAATTGGAGTCATTTTTGCTTTTTTGATTGTGTCAACAGTAATTTGAAGATGTTTTCTTAATTGCCCTTTTTGAATATCTTCATTGAGAACTTTGTCTGATGCTGATTCAAATCCAAATGAAATGTATTCACACCCTGCATCCTTCATAGTTTGAACTATTTCAGGTTTAACTGCCACACTTGGAGCATCACCTAAAGTACCCCATTTCACATCCTTATCTAATCCTTCAGAAACATACAAATCGCAAAATTCCTTAGTCCATTTCAAATTACTAGTCATATTTTCATCTAGGATTGAAACAAAATCAACATTAAATTTTTCAACTAATAATTTAACATTATTTACTGCATATTCTGGAGTTGGCCATCTAGCAGGTAATTGAAATGTATCATTTTCTTTATCAGAAATTCTAACTAATTTTTCACCTTCTTTTCTATCTCCTTCACCATAAATATTTTGAAGATCTATTCTTGACATTCCATTATGTGAACAAAAAGTACAACCTCTAGGACAACCTCTTTCCCAAACAGTTGAAGCACGTCTTTTTGAATTAAATGATGCTGCAGAAAGTAAAAATGATGAATGTTTAAAATAAATCTCTGTTTCCATTAAATCATATGCAGGATAAGGAACTGTATTGAGATCAGCTATTAATGCACGAGGACCTGTAAACTTAATCTCATTATGGTTATCTCTGAAACATAAACCATTAACTTTTTCAAAATCATTTGATCCTTTCTCAAGTTCATCATATAATTCTGAAAATGTTTCTTCACCTTCTCCAATAACTATTAAATTCAATTCTGGAATTAATTGCAAAATCTCTACAGGGTTGTAAGTACTCCATCCCCCACCTCCGACATAAAGAGAATTTGGAGAACATTTTCTTATTATTTTTGATAGTTGTTTTATTCTAGCATATGTAGTGGTTAATCCTCCTATGCCAATCATATCCCATTTTTCAGATGAAATTTCTTCAACAATTTTTTTAACAGGTACTGCTTTCCCATCATAATTATCTCGTAATGCATTAAGATCTAAAATCCCAACTTGTCCGCCTTTTTGTTCAACAATCGCTGCTAATATTCCCGCCCAAAAAGGAAAATGATTGGGAGCACTATCTAATCGTATTTCTGGAACAATGAATAAAACCTTCATGATCCGTTTGCTCTAAATGTCTATTTAAATTAGTATCAAATCTAGTCACAAAAATCACTAATTTGAATATTTTTTCAAAAATTCTTTAAATTTCATGCCTTCAATTCTATCTCCAAAAATAGAACCTCCTTCAGTAGCATTTATTGTTGTTAGCCATTTTGGTGAACGTGAAATAAATTCCTTAAAAGCTGTACTGTAGAATTGGAATAAAGGATCTAAAATACAAAAACATTCAAAATCTGGATTGTAAATTTTTTTAAATAGTTTTTTAAAAGTAGGACTATTCCTGTCAACTCCTTTAGAACTATCATAGTAATTCCCATGAGAGATTATTTTCTCCCATGAATCATCTTCTTCCCAACCATGATTTAATCCAATCATTGCAACAGTTGAACATTTGAGAATTTTCCAACCTACAAACCATGAAGAAGTTCCAACATTTCCTCCTGTTTGTATAGCTGGTAATCCATTTGAGTGGTTTTTTGCCCTTATCATCAATGCTGAAATTTGATTAAATGATTTTTTACCTTCATTATAATCAAATAGGGAATGCATCCAATGAATTTTTATTTTTGATTTTCTAGCTCTTTCTACAACAGAGGGATTTGTCAAAACGGAAAAAATACCTTTAATTTGATTTCCATATTTATCTATGATTGGATCATCATAATGTTTTCTTATTCCAGAGTATGGTTCAATTGATGTTACAAAAAATTTTGGAAATTTTGTTGGTGTTACTCCTGCCTTTAATGCATCAACAAGTTTTCCATCACAACAAATAATATTTCCTTTATAATCACTTTCTGCAAGTATTTTCAAATGTTCATGTTTGTCTATAGATGGTCCACGACCTATTATGATTGCAGGTGATTTTTGATCATATTCTGAAGTAATCTGACAAATTTCTTTTGCTGAAGATTCTTGCCAAATATTAGGAAGATTTAAAGCAAAATTTTGCACCCACTGATCAAACGATTTATAGTGAGTTTCTTTCATCGTATTTTCTATAGATTCTTTTAAATTCATTTTACTTCAGAATAAAATTTTAAATCTATAATTCATCAATACCTAATTCTTCATCTTTTTTTGCTGACCTGTAAATCATGAATGAACCTTTGGCCCCTGATTTTGAAATATAATCTTCAAACTCTTCTTGGGTAAGATCTTTTTCTATGTCCTCATTTTTTGAATTTGGAGAGTCATTCAGATTATTTTTTTTAAAATTGGTCTTCAACTAATTCATTATAAAAAAATAATTATTTAAACCTAGAGAAATTATTAATTGCCATAATTTCAACAAGATTTAATACCAAAAATTTTTAATTTTATACATGCAAGAACATGTAAAAAAATTTAAGTTAGAAGTTCATAAAACAAAAGACATTCATGATCAGCATGAAAATGGTTCATTAACTGTTGTTTGGAGAGATTGGGATAAAATTGTTAAACATCCCATTAACATGATTTATGTAAGCTCTGTAAATCCTGGAGAAATAAAAGGTCCTCATATTCATACTAAACGTAATAGCTATTTTGTTTGTACAAGAGGAAAAATTATTTTCATTATTGAAGAAAATCCTGGTGTTTTTACAGAAATTGAATCGAGTGAAGAAAACCCTGTAATGGTATTTATTCCAAAAAATATTCCTTCTGCACATATCAATATTTCACCTGACTCTTCATCAGTTTTGGCTTTAGCAGATATTGCATGGAGACCAAATGATGATGAAATGAAAAATTTATCCTATGAAAACTACAATTGGGATAAATGGAAAAATTCAAGTTAAAATGAATGTTAAATAATTAGGAATTAACAATTGACCAATGTACTTTTACTAAATAACCCTTCAAATATTGAAGAATTAATTAAAAAATATCAGAACAATGAAACAAAAATTATTTGTTTTGAAGTAAAAGAGCACTTATTCCTTTCAAAATCAAATATTTCACATTACCTTATGGAAGATTATATAGATAATTTTGATAAAAGATTAATTGAAGAATCTGCCCTTGAAAAAACATTAGAATGGCATACTCAAAAAGGAATTTTTGAATTTCTTAAGATTGAAAATATTAATCTTGGGTGGCTATTAGAACAAGAAATTTATCAATATTTGTTTGAAATAATGAAAAATTTTGTGGGGTTAATTAGAATATTAGAAAAAGAAAAACCTTCAAAAATTTTTTGTTCTGAAGATCAATCTTTGATGATAAAATCTATACTTCAAAATAACTCCGCAAAAATTTTTTCATATCCCAAAAAAGAACAATCAAATTTATACTCTGATAGAGTAGAAATACCCCTTAGTCTAGGAAATAGAAATCTAACATTAAATACTTCAAGAGATTTTGCTCTAAAAATTAAGAAAAATATAGAATATATTACAAATGTAATTTTTCAACTGAAGTATAACAAAGAAAATTTTTCTAAACAAGAATCAATACTCTTAATGGAATTTGATAATATTTTTTATAAAACCTTTTTAAAAGAATTATCCTCTTTAGGAATTAACATTATTTTATTTAATGAAAGAAAACCTGCAGTTTGGAATTTTGAAAGTTTAAAAAATGTTAAAAATTTTAATTGTAAAATTCTTGATTTGGATAATAATAATTCAAAAATTAATCAACAAATATCAAAAAGCGAAAATAAATTACAACAACAGCTAGATCTAATGTTTTCTAATAATCTTTTATTTGAAAAAATTTTTTCTATATGTGGATTTACTTTTTGGCCGTCAATAAAAAAATATTTTATTTCTACTTGTAATAAAAGATTTAAAGAAGCATTAAGAAGAATTATTTTATCTAAAGACTTTTTTGAAAAAAATAAAATCAATTTATTTATTACAATGTATGATATGGGATTTGAAGAAAGAGCTATTATTTCTGTAGCTCAAAATTTAGGCGTTCCAGGTATATTATTACAACATGGAATTTATCCTCAAAATGAATACATTAAACAATTCATTCCTATCGCAGGTGTAATTCCTCATCTTGAATTGAAAGAAGCAGTATGGGGGGAAAAAATAAAAAATTATTTACAAGATATGAATATTCCTGAAAAAAATATTATTTTATCTGGAAGCTTAAGGCATGATGATTATTTTAAAAAAATTGAAAAAAAATCTAGTAATAAGATATTATTGGCTACAAATGTTATAATTGGATGGGATTTTAATGGATTTGATACCCACGTTCATACAAATTATCAGAATAATGTAAAAGAAATTTGCACTATTGCCAATAATATTCCTAAAAAAGAATTAGTAGTAAAATTGCATCCTGGAAAATCTCCAATTGATAATATTGAAAAAGTAATTTCTGATGTAGATCCAAAAATTTCTGTTTTTAAAACAGGTAATATCGCTAATTACCTATATGATTCTGAAGTTTTGATTTCTACTGATTGGTCTACTGTTCTATTAGAAGCAATGATTTTAGGTATCCCCACAATTACATTTCCTTCTGATCCAAAGGGATTTGAAGATGAAGAGATTATTCAAAGTGGTGCTACTGTATTAGCTAAAACTATGGATGAATTTAATAAATCACTTAATGATATTTTGTTTGATAAACAATTTCGTGAAAAAGTAATTTTCAAAGGAAAAGAATTTGTCGAAAAATATTTAATTAATAAAGGAACAGCATCTCAATTCCTTGCTAAAAAAATTAAGAAAGATTATTTTGATTAACTAGTATTATTGCTATTCAATCAATTAGTAAATTCTATATGTATGAAAAAATAGTATCTAATTAAATGAAATCAGATCTTCGAATTAAAAAAATACAAGAATATTATGATCAAGAAGTACATGACTATACAAAAATGTATAAAAAGAATTACTCCTCATACCCTTCCAATTTACTCAGAATGAATATTATTTTAGATAGACTAAAGAAAAATAAAATTAAAACAATTTTAGATGTAGGATGTGGAACTTGTGGACCTATGATCAAATTTCTAAAAGAAGGTTATAAAGTGGAAGGATTTGATTTTTCAAAAGAAATGATTAAAGAAGGAAAAAAAGAATTAAAAAAAGCTGGTTTTAATCCTGATTTAATTTACTTTGCAAATTTAGAAAAACCTTCTACTTTACCAAAAAAAAAATTTGATGCAATTATAGCTTCTGGTGTTTTTCCACATGTTCCAAATGAAATTAAAGTTTTAAAAAATTTACAAAAACTTTTGAAAAAAAATGGTAAAGTGTTTATAGAATTTAGAAATGATCTTTTCTCAATTTTTACTCTTAATCAGTACTCTTTAGATTTCTATCTAAATCAAGTATTAAATAAAAAATCATTATCTGGAAAACTTTCTAAAGAAGTAAACAATTTTTATACTAAAAAATTTGAAATTCCCAAATCGAAAACACAAAAACCAAAAAAATTATCTTATACAGACATTTTTTCCAAATTTCATAATCCTTTATCGATAGGTACTGAAATATTTGAACCTGCAAACTTTTCAATAGACAAAACTCATTTTTATCATTACCATGCACTACCACCTATTTTTAGAAAAAATCATCCAACTTTGTTCGATAAATTAAGTTTAAAATGTGAAAAACCTAATGATTGGAGAGGGAATTTAATGGCCTCAGCTTTTGTTATTGAAGCAACAAAAAATAACTAATTGGTTATAACATTCTATAATAGTAAATAATTAACATTTCTAGTCATGGATAAAAAAATTATACTTGTAATTCAAGCTAGAACTGGATCAACTAGATTTCCACAAAAAGTTTTAAAATTAATTCAAAACAAACCTATGATTTGGCATGTGATTAATCGCGTAAAAAAAATACCAAAAATTGATAATATTGTTTTAGCTACAACAAAAAAGAAATCAGATTTAGTTTTAACAAAAATTGCAAAAAGATCCAACATTAATTATTTTCAGGGTGAAACAAATAATGTTCTTAGTAGATATTATGAATGTGCTAAACATTTTGATGCTGATATAATAATTAGAATTACTTCTGATTGTCCATTAATAGATCCAAAACTTATTGATAAGATGTTGAATTATTTTCTTGAACATAATTACGATTATTTATCTAATACATTGAAACCTACTTTCCCTGATGGATTAGATGTTGAGATTTTTTCTTTTATTGCCCTTGAGAAAGCTTTCTCTTTAGCACAATGGAAATCTGAAATTGAGCATGTTACACCATTTATTAAAAAAAATCCAAAAATTTTTAAATTATTTAATTTTGAAAATTCTAAAAATTTATCTAATATGAGAATGACTGTTGATGAACCAATTGATCTTAAGTTAGTTAGATCAATATATCGAAAACTTAAACCAAAAAAAATTTTTTCATTAAATGAAATATTAAAAATAATTTCTGCTAATCCAAAAATACTACTATCAAATAAAAATATTAAGAGAGATTCTGGATATAAAAAATCAGTTAAATATGATCAAAAAATCAGTTAACAATTATTCTTCATAATTTCCTAATTAACAATTTGTCAAATTCAGTTTTTTACAATTACTAAATTAGAATCTACTAAAATTTTTGTTACTTTTTCTAACAAATCTTCTGGTAATCCTGATTTAATTGAAATATCTTTAATTGTACTTTGTTCATCTGCATAAAACATAAGCCAACTAATGGCATCAATTATTTCTCCAGAATATTTTATTTCATTATTTTTTTCTTGATATTTTCTCAAACGATGATCTTTAGTAAAATTGACTGCTCTTTGAGCTATTTGGCCACCAATAGATGGATATAGGTTTCTTTTACTGAGCATAGGTTCACAATATGGATTTAATGATTTTAACGTCATATTTTTTGAATCCCTTTTAATTTCAGTGTTTTTTCCATCTTTAACATCTGGTATTTCACTCTCCTCTAATTTTGAGATGATTTGTAAATACATCTCTAATGTCTCAATAAGATTTTTTGACTTTACAAAATCTAGGTTGTCTAATGAAGTGTGATAATAATCAAATTCATAATATTTATCCCTGCAAATAGTCCCTACTGGAATTCTAAAAAATGGTGCAGAAAAATGGGATTCATCACTACCATTGATATCAAATGAATGTGTAGTGTAATCTATTTTAGATTCTTTGAATGTTTCATGTACAATTTTATCAATAAAATTATTTTCAGAAAATGTAGGTTTATAGCTAAATTTACTCGGTCCTGCAACACATGTTAAAACATATCCCCCATTAACTTTTTTCATTTCTTTTTCATTTTTTGCAAGATATGCAATTGCACCAATTGTTTCAGGTACTAATGCAAATCTGTATGAATGTTTTAATTTTGAATTTTTAAGAATTTTTAATAATAAAATCCACAAAACTGTTCCAGATAAATTATCATTTGCAAGTGATGGATGACAACAATAAGATGAAAAGATAAATTCTTTTCCTGAATTTCCTTGAATCTTATATTCACCATAACTTAATGAACCTGATTTTAAGGTAGAATTGATTACTACATGATATTTTTTTTCTTTATCAAGTTTACAAAAATCATTATATGATAAACAAAATCCCCAATCTTGATTATAATATGTTGTTCTATATGGAATAGCATCTGGCAAATTTTGTAATGTATGTAAATGTATTTTCAATTCTTCAAATGATACCCATTTGTTTATTGGAATACTATAATTTACAACATGCAAATTACTTTTCTGAAAATCAATAATTTTATTTCCATCATTATCTTCGATATAAGCATCATCAATATTCCATTCATTTGGAATTTCCCAGTCATAACATTGAGTTCCAGAAGGTATTTCTTTAACATCGAATTCAGTAACCTTCTTCAAGATGTCTAAAGATTTTCTTACTCCATTACCAGTAATACTTCTACAAATTGGAAATAATTCATTAAATAATTTTTGAGCTTCATCGACCAACTCATCTTGATTAAAAGAAAATTTTTCCATTTCTTTCATTTTTTATTTGATTTTTAAAAGTCCTTTAAAGTTATCGGGGTAAATTCGTCTAATTCTCTTTTTGCTTTTTTGTTTAAAACTTTATCAAATTTTGATGCTGGAAGGCCAATAAATGGACGTAATGTCATAATATTTTTCCGTGTAAATTTTTCATTTTTTCTAATTTTTTTTATTGTAAAAATTGATCTTCTTTGAATAATTCTTGTCTCCTTTTCACTTTTTTCCACTTTTTTAATTCCATCCCCTTTGGCTTTTTCAATCAATCTAATTTCTTTGACCATTTTTTTAAATTCATTTGGATTCATTGAATGAGGATGATCTGGTCCAATTGATTTTGTATTATCTGTAAAATGTTTTTCAATGACACATGCTCCTAGTGCAACACTAGCCAAAATTACCAATGAACCTTTAGAATGATCTGAATATCCTATATTTAGATCAAATTTTTCTTTGAAAGTATTCAAAACTTCCAAGTTTGCATCTTCTATTGGAGAAGGATATTGTGTTATTGATTGCATTAAAACTATCTTATTATTTCCAGAAGATTTTATTGTTTTTACAGCCTCTTTGACTTCATTCATTGTACTTGCACCCGTTGCCAAGAAAATTGGTTTTTTTGTTTTACTAACGAATTTTAAGAATTCTAAATCTGTAATATCTCCAGAACCAATCTTAATTGCTGGAATATTGATTTTTTTCAATAAATTAACAGCTTCATAATTGTAAGGTGTTGATAAAAAATCTATTCCAATTTTTTTAGCATAATCTTGAAGTTTTTTGTGCCAATCTAAAGGAAATTCAGCATTTTTGTATACTTCCCATACTGGTTTTTTCCAATTTGATTGGAATGTTGTTTTTGTTTCAAAACCTTTTTTAGATAAAATTTTTTCAGTTTTAAAAGTTTGAAATTTTGCTGCATCTGCCCCCGATTGTTTTGCTAATTTTAACAATTTTTTTGCTTTTGAATAATTTCCGTCAAAATTTGAACCAATTTCAGCAATTATATAACATGAATGATTTTTCCCAAGTGTTTTTTTACCTACTTTGATTAATTTTATTTTCAATTTTTCTTATCCTCATAAACTTGTTTTATTTTCATAATTTCTTCATTTAAAGTTGGAATTTGAATTTTTAAGATTTTTTTTGCTTTCATATTAGATAAAGATGTATTTTTGGGCCTTTTAGCAACAAATTTCATATCCTCAATTGAACCTTTTTTAATTAAATTTTTATCTAAATCAAAAATATCTGCAATTTTAGAACATAAATCAAACTTACTAAAAATTTCATCTGAACCTAAATGTAAAATTCCAGTATTTTTCATATTTCCAAGTTTAATTATGTATTCACTTAAAATTGTAATTTCTAATGGATTGAAAATTACATCATTGAATCCAGTAATCTGTTTATTTTCTTTCAAATTTTTTAAAATCCAATTAAACAAAAATCTCTCATTTTGATCATAACCAAACATGTTAGTTCTTAAAATTATAAAATTTTTTAATTTGTTTTTTACTAATTTTTCTCCTAACAATTTAGATTTTCCATAAATGTTTATTGGATTTGGATTATCATTTTCTTTATACATTCCTAACATTCCATCAAATACAGCATCTGTAGAAATTTGAATCAATCTTGATGATGTACTTTTACAAACATCTGCTATGTTTTCAGCTCCATAACCATTTATTGAATTTGCCAAATCTTGATTTTTTTCTAGCATATCGAGATTAGTATTTGCTGCACAGTTTATTATTAAATCTGGATTTTCATCAATAATACATTCATTTACTTGATCCCAATTTGTAATGTCTAATTTTCGATATTTTTTCGATATTTTTTCAAAATTTGTTCCTACAACATCAAAATTATTTTTTTTAAGTTTTGTAAAAATTTGATTTCCTAGAAATCCACAGCCAATTATTAGAGTTTTCTTCATAAATAGCACTTGTACAGGTAACTAATAGTTTTATTCTTATTTGCGAAACTCATTTATCAAAACATTTCATAAAGTTTTTTATTAAATTGCAGAAATTAATTTATTATATTACAGATCATGGAAGAGGTCATGCTACTCGTTCTGTTGCAATTATTAGAAAATTACAAGATTTTGATTTTGAAATAATTATTAGAAATTCTAATGCAATAGATTTTTTACATAAGTCTCTTCCAAAAATAAAAATTAAATCAGGATTAACTGATGTGGGACCAATAATTAATCCTGATGGAATTTCAATTAATTATGAAGAATCAATATCAAAAATCTCTGATTGGATCAATAAATTAGATGATATTTCCAAAGAGGAAAGTAAATTTTTAGAAAAAGAAAATCCTGATTTGATCATTTCTGATGTTTCTCCTATGCCATTAATTGCTGCAAATTTAAAAAATATTCCATCAATGATAATTTCAAATTTTTCATGGTATGATGTTCTTACATTCCTCCCTAAAGAATTAAAAATTAAATTAAAAGAATATTATAATTTTACAAATCTTGCAATTCAATTACCACTGGGAACAAAGATGGAACATTTCAAAAAGAAATACAAAGTAAATTTAATTGCACGTTCTCCTACTAATAACCCTGAATCAATAAGAAATAATTTTTCTATAGAAAAATCTTTTCCATGTGTTCTTTTTGCATTAGGAGGTTCTAAAAATATTATTTCATTTAACTCAGATCCTAAGATTCAAATAATTTTATTAAATACCAAATTAAACAATTTAATTCCTTCTAAAGATCTATCTGATACTGTTGAAGGTCAAAATTTAGTATCAGTATCCAATTTAGTTATTTGTAAATGTGGGTATGGATTGATTTCTGAATGTTTATCAAATGGAATTCCTTTCTTTTATCTTGTTGATGATAGTCATCCTGAACAATTGGCAATTCATAATGAATTGATGAAAAAAGGATTGAATAATAGAATTTCATTTAATGAAATAAACGAATTAAATTTAACATCAAATTTTATAAAAAATCTACCTTCTGTTAAAAATGAACCAATAGATCTTGATAATACTATTAATTACATATTAAAATTCTTAAAAGATCGATCTCATTGAAATTTTTAATTATTGGAGCTGGCTCAATCGGACAAAGACACATTTCCAATCTTTCAAAGATAATCTCAAAAAATTCAATTTATCTGTATGATGTAAATACTAATCAAAAAAATTCTATCTCAAAAAAATTTAAAATATTACCTCTCAATAAATTGATTTTTTCTGATTTTGATTGTATCTTTATTTGTACTCCGCCATCTACTCATACTAAACTAGCAATTGATGGATTGAAACAAGGTTGTAATGTGTTTATTGAGAAACCATTGTCTGCAAACAATAAAGAAATTTTGTCATTAAAAAATTTAGCCAAGAAAAAAAATCTTTCAGTGTTTATAGGATATAATTTTAGATTTAACTCTAACATTAACTATATTAAAAAAATTGTTGAGAAAAAACAACTTGGAAAAATTCTCTCTGTTTCAGCATACTATGGACAATATTTACCTGATTGGAGACCTTCTCAAAACTATCAAAAAAATTATTCTGCCCTAAAAAAATTAGGAGGAGGAATCATTCATGATAGTTCACATGAAATAGATTATTTAGTGTGGTTACTTGGAAATCCAAAAGAAATTCAATCTAATTATGTTAAAACTACTATTTTAAAAACAGATGTAGAAGCACTTGCAAATATTCTTTTAAAATTAAAAAATAATATTCTTGGAACTATTCATTTAGATTTTGTCCGAAGAGAATACAAACGTTCTTTGGAAATATTATGCGAAAAAGGAATAATTTATTGGTCTTTAAAAGATGGAAAAATTGAAATTTTTAATATTAAAAATAACAAATGGAAAGTTGTTCATAAAAGTAAATCTGTTAATGAAATGTATCTAAATGAAATGAAACATGTTGTTGAATGTATAAAAATGAAAAGAACTTCAAAAATTATTTCTTTGGAAAATGGAATTAATTCACAAAAATTATCTGATATAATAATAAAAGCTGGAAAGAGTGAACATAAAATTAAGATTTAATCTAATAATCCAGACTTTTTAATAATTTCTTTTAATTCTTCTTTAGGAATTTTTTCTGCAACATCTGAAGAATATTCTTTAAAGGGATCTACTTCGCCAACATTATCATAATTGTTTTTAATATATTCTTCATTTTGATTTCCATTTAAAATCATAAATTTTCCACCTAGTTTTCGTGTATATCGTACTTCATCATGATTGATTAAAACTTCATGAATTTTCTCTCCTTCTCTAATCCCAATAATTTCTTCTCCTGTATCTTTCATTATTTCATTTAATGCTTCTTTAACATCTTTTATTGTATAGGCCCGTAAATTAGGAATAAACACTTCTGAACCTTTTGCATCATTACATGATTCTAAAATAAAATCAAGTGCTTCATCCATAGTAATGCTGAATCTTGTCATATTAGGATCGGTAATTGTTATTTTCTGATTATTCTTAATTTTATTAATAAATAATGGAACTACAGATCCACTACTTCCTAAAACATTACCGTATCTTAAGGAAAGAAATTTTGTTCTATGTTTTTTAGGATTTAAGTAATTATTTGCAGTAACAAAGAGCTTCTCCATCAAAAGTTTTGTTGCCCCATAGGTGTTTAATGGTGATACCGCCTTATCCGTTCCTATAGCTACTGCCATCTCTACATCTTCATGTAGAGCAGCGTCTATGATATTTTGACTACCGATAACATTTGTTTTAACAGATTCAAATGGATTGTATGCAACTATTGGAACATGTTTTAATGCAGCCGCATGAAATACTATGTCTATATCTTCAAATGCACGATTTAATCTAGGCAGATCTCTTATATCTCCAATTAAAAATCTTAAGCGTTCTTCATTATTAAATTCAGAACGCATTTTTACTTGTTTGTCTTCATTACGACTAAAAATTCTAATGGTGTCAACATCATATTGTAAAAGACGTTTTGTGAGAGCTTTTCCTAATGACCCAGTTCCTCCAGTAATTAAAATTTTTTTACCTTCAAACATACCTTTGTCCTAAAGTGCTCATAAAATAATCTTACTCATTATCCACAGTTTTATCGCTTTACCGGTTAATTAAATACACATAAACTGATGAATAAATTATGAAAATTTTGGTACCGTCTCCTGTTACTCCTGATAAAAATAGTGTTAGAACTGTGTATGTTTCTGAGATTATGAAACAGGTTAAAAAGAAAATAGATTTAGATTTTTTTTGGTTCATTTATCAACCTGACAAAATAAATTCTATCACTCATTCAGATTTTAATTTTGTAGATATTCATGATTTTAATAATGCGTTAGATTGTTTAAAAAAAATTAATCCTGACTGTGTTATGGTTGGATCCAATTTTGAACCAATTCAATACGCTTTTAGTATATGTTGTAAAAAACTAAAAATTCCATTAATATCATTTTATTATTTTGGATATGATTTTGAACAATTCCAATCTATAACAGGCTCGAAAAAATTTATTTCTAATTTAAGAAATATTTTTTCTAATTCAATCCCTACCGATTCTGAAAATCAAAAATCATTTCTAAGACGATTAAAATTTATTTTATATAAAACAAAATTTCTTTCTAAAACTAGAAAAGCAATTGGAGAAAAAACTAGTTATATTCAAGATATTGCCTCAATTTTTACCTCTTCATTAGATCAGAAAGAAGTAGCTGACCTGGCAGATCTTCATATATTACCTGATAATTCTTGGTTAGAACCTTTACAAAAAATGGGAATTCAAAAAAGCAATCTTTGTGTAACAGGATCTCCTTTTTGGGATCGATTATATTTCAAATCTAAAGAATTTAGTCCAAAAAAAACTGATTTTAAAAAAATATCCATTTTAATAATTACTGATGCTTTAGTGGAACATGGAATCTGGAATAATCAAAAATTCTCTTCGTTTTTTATTGAATTAATTAATAAATTATCTCAAAAATCTGAATTTTCTTTTGCATTTAAAATACATCCTGCATCTGAAGATATAACAAAATATGAAAATCTTATAAAAAAATTAGGAGTTGATTCAAAAATATATCAAAGTGATGATGTTTGGGATATTCTAGGGAATTATGATATGGTTTTAACATTCGGTTACTCTACAATTCATTCTCAACTTTCTTTGGTAGGTGTGAAAACAATTTTGATAGATCTTGATTTTGGTTTTCCTTTGTTTCCTTTTGTTAAAGAAGGGATTGAATATGGTATAATTAGGAAATGCTCAAATCTATCTCAAATAAATAACATGATTCTTGATTTTTTAAAACAAAATATCGATTTAAATTCTTCTTTTATTTCTGCTCGTGAAAATTTTTTCTATAAATTTGATGGAAAATCTACAGAAAGAATATCTGAAGCAATTTTAAACTTGAAATCGTCTTAATTTTTCAATTTTAAGTAGTTGCAATTGCTACAAGTGTATCATTTGCATCAATTTTTGAAAGAGCTTCAGAATAAGAATTTCTCAAATTTTCAGTTTCAATGATGCTTAATGGATTTCCATGTCCACCTGGTTTATTATTTATTAACCAATTTAGGTGGTTTGCAATATTGTATCTTTGAACACCTTCAATATGCACATTTTTAAATCCAGAATCGAGTAAGAATGCCTCTAATGAATTTCTTGTATGTAATAATAGATGTTGCGACCATAATGTAAAGTTCTTAAATGAATTCCACCGTAATTGATCTAATAGAAAATCTCTAGCATGAGGAACTTCAATTACAATTTTTCCTTCTCCATCTGGTTTTAATTTTTGATAAATTTCTTTGAGTGTATTAATTGGATCTGGTAAATGTTCTAGACAATGAAACAAAAAACATGTATCGACAGGATCTTTTAATTCATTCAATTTTGTAAAACATTTTATTCCTTCATTATTCATAATATCGTTAAAATTCCTTTGTAATTCTATACCTAAAACTGATTTAGCAGATTGTTTTGACAGTCGTAAGAAATTTCCCTCTCCGCAACCATAATCACAAATATTTTTATTCAAAACAAATTGTTTGTATTTTTTATATCTCCTTTCATTATCCATTGTATCTTCTAAACTTCCACTTTTGGATTTCATTGAAGGAATTACTTCATTTCTATATTCTCCACTTTCATATTCTTTATCTCCCACATAATATTCATCAATGAAAATAATTTTTGTATTATTGTCTTTATAGACAGTTAGATTGTTATTATCACGAGTCTTTTTTGAATAAATTTCAATATTTTCTTCATTGATCAAATTAAGTCTAAGAAGTGTTTCACGAATTTTTGATATATCCTCGAAACTTGATTCCTCCATTTTAAAATTTTATTGATTTGATATAATTAAAACTTAACAAAAGATAAATAGATTAGTAGAAGTGTATCAATTCATTGCCACGAAAATTAGAGAATTCTAACCATCTCAAGAATCGGGCAAAAAAAGTGATTCCTCATCTAACTGGTACTTTTAGTAGAGCTGCTCCATCCTATGTTGAAGGTGTTTTTCCAGTTTATGCTCAATCTGCAAGTGGTTCTCATTTTGTTGATGTAGACGGAAATGATTACATAGACTATCTTATGGCCTTGGGTCCAATTACATTAGGATATAATTACGAACCCGTAAATCAAGCAATAATTTCACAATTAAAAGAAGGGATTCTTTTTTCACTTCCCCATCCTAAAGAAGTTGAACTTTCTGAAAAAATGTGTAAGGTAATTCCTTATACAGATATGGTAAAGTTTGAAAAATCTGGTTCTAATGCTGTTACTGGTGCAGTTAGAGCTGCAAGAGCTATTACGAATAAAGAAAAAATTGCATATTGTGGCTCTGGCGGAGTTTGGCATGATTGGCAAGCAGCAATGGTTAGTAGAGATAATGGAGTTCCAAAATTTAATTCTGAACTGATAAAATTATTTGATTATAATGATATTGATGGTCTTGAGCAAATTTTTGAAGATAACAAAAATGAGATTGCCGCAATAGTTTTAGAACCAACAATGTATGAAAAACCTGAAAATAATTTTCTCAGCAAAGTAAGAAAATTAGCAGATCAAAATGATTCACTTTTAATTTTAGATGAAATTGTTACTGGATTTAGATTTGATTTAGGTGGAGCACAAAAATATTTTGATATTAAAGGTGATTTAGTTTGTTTTGGTAAAGGTATGGGTAATGGCCTTCCAATTTCAGCAATTACTGGCCCTTCCGAATTCATGAAATCATTTGATGATTTATGGGTTTCATCAACTAATAATAGTGAAAATATTTCGCTTGCAGGAACAATTGCTGTGATCAATGAAATGCAAGAAAAAAATTCTATATCCCATTGTTGGAATATGGGAACAAAGTTATTTAATGGATGGAATCAGATTGTTTCAAAATTTGATTTGGATGCTAAAATGTATGGATATCCAATTAGAATGCACTTACAGTGCTTTGATTCAAATAAACAAGAATCAATTGCAATGAAATCTTTAATTCTTCAAGAAATGGTAAAAAGTGGGATCTTCATGTCTGTTCTAGGCGCAACATTCCTTTGTTATTCTCATACTAACAAAGATATTGATGATACCCTTCATGCTTTGGAAAATGCATGTGAATTTGTTACTAAAAATGTTAAAGAATCAAATTATGAAGAATATCTGGAAGGTAAAATGCCCGAATCTATTTGGTCTATGAAAATTAAGCCTACTAAAAAACAAATTTAATTATTTTAGAAACGTTCACTTAATTCTTTCATTAAATTTTGCTTGATTTTCTAGGAATTCTTTTTGTCTATGAAAATTTATTTCAATAATTTCTTTATGGTTCTCTAAAAACTCTAAAATATCTTTTCCACTAGTCAAAATATCTTTTTTCTCA
>Ga0114932_10000836_pt1 | contig 36362 bp, 32 predicted proteins | sample 2SBtaG_2_FD_87286 | JGI IMG/M metagenome (GOLD analysis project Ga0114932, IMG submission 87286) | Deep subsurface microbial communities from Kolumbo volcano to uncover new lineages of life (NeLLi) - 2SBTROV12_ACTIVE470 metaG | ecosystem: Environmental > Aquatic > Marine > Volcanic ...
ACTCCCCAGTTGGATGGAAGGATACAATGAATTGACAGTAAACTTTAACGATGGAACGACGGTATCGTCAAAAGCTTTTAGGCAGACCTCGGGAGCATTACGAGGTGTGGCCGCGATTGATGTTGATCGGAAATTCCTCGATTGTTCTGGATTTGTACTGGACGAGAACCGATCCTCAGAAGCTCTGAGGTTATTGAAAGATATTGAGTCTCTACAAAATTTGGACCGATTGATGAATATATTGTTAGGGCCAATAAGATAGTTGCCTGGGTGGGAATTCGTATATGGTCTACTCACGCGTATGTTTCTTGGGAATAATTAGAACTTCTTAGAGAGATCTCCAAGTAGATTCATTGTACGTTCATAAGATTTTCGAGAATTGTCTCCTGCATCAACTATTGAGACAAGTATGTCACTTGCACCCATAGCAAACAGGTCTTCTATTTGTTTGGATACCTGTTCTTCAGTGCCAAATATTGCGGTACCTTCAATCATACGGTCACTCCAGGTGTTTTCAAAGGCCTCAGGATAACCTGCATCGGCAAACATTTGTTGATAAAACGGAAGTTTTGGGTAATTTGCTAGCTGTTTTTGGACGCTATCCCTGATCTCGGTGAAATTTTCATGAACGCATACTGGGGCATGAGCGATTAAACCTGGGATATTTTTTCCCTTGGTTTCTGCCCCTTTCTTTATGGAGGGCAATGCAATGTTTTCAAGATAAGATCTAGGGCATACCCAGCTGATAGCACCGTCAGCCTGTTCTCCACACATTTCAAAAGATTTTTGTCGCAAAGCAGATGCCATAACCGGTACATCTATGGGGGCTGGTATTTGTGCATTTGCACGGTAGTAGTCCCCTGTAAAATCGACTGACCCTGTGCTGAATAAAGTTTTTAATATCTGAACGTATTCTTTTAGATGTCCAAGAGGGTGGTGAAAGTTTGTTCCAAACATGTTTTCCATTGTGGGTCTATGGCTAGGACCAATGCCTAGCCTGAATCTTCCTGGTGCTAACTGAGCAATAACTTGAACTTGTTGAGCGATTACTATCGGGTGCCTGGGAAATGTAGGTACTATAGATGTCCCAAACACCATGTTTTTGAAACGTTGAGTCGCTGCAGCAAATATGGTCAATCCATCCAATCCGGCGCCACCAGTAGTCAGCCACACTGATTCGACCCCAGCCTTGGAGGCGGTATCTATATTAGCCATAATAGCATTAGCGTCAGGAGCTGAAACGGCAACTCCTATTCTTGATGTTGGCATTAGGTAACTCCTCAAATAATGGTTGGACCTATGATATTAAGCGATGCACCTTACGGTCTTACCCCCGTTATAGGTCAGCATATCAGAGACTGCCGATTTGATATCTATTTTTGAACCGAGCTCTTCTCCTTTTAGCTCTGAGTAGGCTCTATGGAGGTTTCCGACTATTCTCTCTTTGTCATGCCATTCAGAGAATGTATCGAGATCCGTAGATAGAGCTGTTTCTAGAGGGCTAAGTCCCTTAGAAAAGCCGTCTTTTGCGATATGTTGTATAAACTTTAAATAGTTTTCCATGTCTTGAATGACCTGAGAATCACAGATGCGTCCATGACCTGGAACAATCGTTTGCGATGGGAATTTTTTAAGTTGAGTGAGAGATCTCAATGACCCTTCTACTGATCCCATCATAACAAAAGGGGTCCCGCCATTGAACAATAAATCTCCTGAAAATAAAATGCTTTGTTCAGGTATCCACGCTATGACATCGTTTGTAGTGTGTGCTGGTCCCATGTAATGCAATTCTATTTTTGTGTTGTCTGAATATAACGTTAAGTCTTTTTCGAATGTTACAAACGGTGGTGACAGAGTAAGATCGCCCCATTCTACACCTGAGTACATGGGATTGGGGTTCACTGTCGGTACATTAACCTCTAACATTTCCTTTCGACATAGTTCGTGCCCTATTATGGTGGCATTTGGGAGCTGATAGTTCCCATTAGTGTGGTCGCCGTGTTGATGTGTATTTACGAGAGTTCGGATGGGGAGGTTCGAAACTTTAGTTATAGATTCAATAAATGCCTTGGTACGCTTTTCGGTGAAGCATGTGTCTATAACTGTTATACCGTTTTTTCCTACAATAAATCCTGTATTGTTCAATCCCCAACTTCCGTCCAATTGGACATAAGCATATACGTTTGAACTTAGCTGTTCCAAAGTAGGATCTGGAGCTTTTTGATCATCATGTGAATTGATATTGGTCATAAGGGCCACCGTCCTTTTGGTACGTGAGTTTATCTCGGTCCTAAGTAACCGTTTCCGTGGAATGGGTAAATTGAAGTTCCTACTTTATCCAGCTTAATAATCTGTCGGTAAACGGTTTTATCAAACTTGTGTTCTGCAGAGTGTACTATAATCTCACTAGCTATATTTTCTGGGCTAACACCATTCAGCAAAGCTTCATCTAATATCCTGCCGTCAAACTTTGTTTTGGTATCTATGCCCAATATGTTTAGTATGGTAGGAGCAATGTCGATATTGCCGGTGGGGTTAGATATGATGGTATCCTTCTTGAAACTAGGCCCGTTTGCTAATAAAACATTGGACATTTCGTGCCTGCTCAAGGATCCATGTTGCCCGAGTCCCGGATTTCCGCTGGTAGAATATACTAAGCCCGGGTAACCATGTACGTTTCTTTCGCTATCCCAACGGAAAGACAGCGTGAGATCTGGTTCTCGATCCCCTTCCAATCCTATTATGGTGTTTGGCAATGTTCCTGATATATCACCGACCTTCTTAGAGGCTGTTAGAGATCCGCACCAATATTGGGACATTAACCAATGGGCTATCGATTTTGTTACGCCTGGATCGTGGTCTTGGATATAGAAAAGCACCGATCCACCGTTAGCTGCTATTGCGACATCCCTGAGATCGTGTTTATCTAAAATGTGTGACTGACCTAATAAGTTTGTGACATCTATAACCTCTCGTATAGTTGAATAACCGTGGTCGGAAGTTATTATGATGTCAGAGTTTGAATTAGACTTGCTTAACCAATCTAAAAACATGCCGAATTCTTTATCTGCTTCGTGTAATACTCTGTTGGAAATCTCTGAACCTACTCCAAACGCATGTTGAGACTTGTCGGGTTCAGAGGACCATAATAGGGCAACCTCTGGTCGAATGTCTTCTAGAATATAGTCTTGCATCACCCTAATTGAATGACGCAAGCGTGGGATGTTTGGCACTTCTTCTATTGGCCATTCACCAAATTTATTTATGATTGATTCATTCAAATCTCTAGGTAATGTAAAGTCAGGATGAATGGTAGCGCCCCCACATTGTGAAGCTCTGGGATTATGGATATATGCGTTTCCACTGGTGCCTGTTCCTATAGCTATGTATTTCTTATTTTCCCTTCCGAGGATATCTGCGATGGTAGGTGCAAGTAAAACTTGTCCGGTTTTTTGATTTATAGCTTCTAGTTGAGATTCTAATGCTGGTATGACAGTGGATGGCATAAATTCAGGCACAACCAAAGTATTTCCGGTTAAACCGTGCCCACCTGGATATCTTCCGGTTACCAAACTTGCCGCATTCGCTCTGGTGACACTTGGGAAGATTGGGTGATGGTTTTTAAAAAATACTCCCTCATTTTTAAAAGCATATAAGTTGGGTGTTAGATCTGGGTTGATCTGTGAGGGTTGGAGTCCATCAAATACAATAATGATTATTGAGTTCATGTTCGGCTCTTACTTAGTTTGTGGTTCAAATTTATCGGTTGACTTCTTATTCTGAAGGTTTGATTGAGTGTCCACCAAATTGTTTTCTTAGTGCTGCTAATAGTCTTCGTCCCAGTGGATTGTCTTGTCTTGATCTAAAGCGTTCTAGCAGAGATAGCGTGATTATAGGTGCTGGAATCGCCAGGTCTACTGACTCTTGGACTGCCCAACGACCTTCCCCTGTGTCTTCAACGTATCCTTCTAGCCCACTTAGCTTAGCGTCTTCGGATAGTGCTTCACTGGTTAAATCTAATAGCCATGATCGAACTACGCTGCCAAACCTCCAGGTTTCCGCAATGGTTTGCAAATCTAGCTCAAATTCAGTTTTTGCTTCTAATAATTCGAATCCTTCGGCGTAGGCCTGCATCATTCCATATTCAACCGCGTTATGAATCATTTTGACAAAATGGCCAGATCCGCGTTTTCCTACGTAGCTGTAGCCTGTATCTGGTGTAGGGGACAGTGTTTGAAATATAGGTTCTATATGGGTAAAACTAGATTTATCGCCTCCAACCATCAATGAATAACCATGATCTAGTCCCCATATTCCGCCGCTTATACCAACATCCAGAAAATGTATGCCGTCTTTAGCTAACAACTCATATCTTCTGATACTCTCTTTATAATTCGCGTTCCCGCCATCCAACACAGTATCCCCACTTGTAAGCTCATCTTTTAGGGACAAGATGATACTTTCTGTGGGTTCACCTGAGGGCAACATGCAAAATATGTATCTAGGCGGGGACACCTGTGCGATTAATTCTGAGATCGATGAAACTGTGGGGATATCCATGGAACTGATATGGAGTCTAGCATCTGTGTCTTTGTCATAGGCAACTACTCTGTGCCCTCCAGAGGACAGTCTCTGAGCCATATTACTACCCATTCGGCCCAGACCTATCATGCCGATCTCCATTATCAAACTCCTTGTAATTTGGATTTATTTTTCGCTATTACCCGGTATTAGCGACACCAGGTTGCGATTTCAGTAGTTGGGCTCGTTTACCTTCTATATTGTCTAAAAGAAGTTCGAATGAATCTGCAAATGCTTTTACACCATCTGATAACAATTTGTCTGTTATTGAGGTGAGTGAGATACCTGCGTTAATAATAGCTTCAATAGCTTGTTCAGCCTGGTCTAGGTCGGTGTTAACTGCAGTTGTAGCGTTACCATGGTTCAGGAACGCTTCTAGTGTTGCGTCAGGCATTGTGTTCACCGTATGTTTCCCTATCAGTGAATCAACGTACAGCACATCACTGTATCCAGGATTTTTAGTTCCGGTGCTAGCCCAAAGTGGTCTTTGTACCATTGCACCTTTTTCTTCGAGACTTTTAAATTGTGAGGAAGCGAAAGTTTTTTGGAATTCATGATAAGCAATCTTAGCGTTTGATACAGCGGCTTTTCCAAGCAAGTCTTGCGTTATTCCATTTCCAGTGTCAATTTGTGCTGATAACAAGTCGTCCACGGCAGTGTCAACTCTACTAACGAAGAATGATGCTACAGAAGCTACTCTTGATAGGTCTTCAGTCGTCTGAGCCAAATCTTCAAGCCCCAGCAGATATGCCTGTTGGACTTTTTTATAAACTTCAACAGAAAATATTAGAGTTACATTAACGTTTATTCCTAGGCCTATTAGTGCGCGGATGGCGGGTATACCCTCAGGTGTGGCTGGGACTTTGATCATTACATTTGGTCTGTTTAGCGAGGCAAAATAATCAACGGCTTCAGATATCGTTCCATTGGTGTCATATGCCAGGCGGGGGCTGACTTCCAGGGAGGCATAGCCATCAATGCCGTAGGTCTTATCATAAACTGGTCTGAGAAGGTCAGCAGCTTCCTGTATGTCTCTTATTACTAGTCCGTCGTAGATCTCATTTCTATCTTTCCCATCGAGAGCCATTCTGAAAAGTTGATCATCATAGTCATTGCTATTTGAGATAGCCTTTTCAAAAATAGTCGGGTTTGCAGTCAATCCGGTGACTCCGATGTCTATTAGATCTTTTAATCCACCTGAATTTAACATGCCACGGCTTATATTGTCGTACCACACGGATTGACCTAAAGTGTAAATCGACTGGATTGTATTAGGCATATTCGCCTCCTAATTGACTCTGAAGAAGATATATCGCTTAGTATATTATCATCTGGGTCGTCTATATCGTTCAAAGTAAGCACTATTTTATTAGTTTTTTTACCTCGTTTGCTATTTGTTCGGCAGTCAGCCCTAGGTTTGAGTAAATAACATCTGAGGGAGCTGATGCTCCGAATCTTGAGATTCCCATATTCGTCCCATTGGATGTTGTATAGCGCTCCCATCCCAAATGAGTCGCAGCTTCAACTGACACACGAGCTGTAATGCGCGGAGGCAAAACTTCCTGCTGGTATGTTGAGGGTTGTTGGTCAAATAGTTCCCATGAAGCCATAGATACGATTCTTACCGGTATATTTTCTGATTCAAGGAGTTCGACCGCTTCAATCGCTATTTCTATTTCTGAACCTGTGGATAGTATTATGGCTTTGGCTGGCTCCGAACTGTCGTGTAAGATGTATCCGCCTTTTTGGACCCCTGTTGAGGATGTAAATCTCTCCCTGTCCAGTATAGGTAAATTTTGGCGGCTCAGAACAATAACCGTCGGGCCATTTGTTCTAGAAACGGCTATCTTCCATGCTTCAGTAGTCTCAGTGGCATCTGCAGGTCTCAGAACTACCATATTGGGTATTGCACGTAGTGACAGGAGTTGTTCTATTGGTTGATGGGTTGGTCCGTCTTGACCTAATCCGATTGAGTCGTGAGTGAATATATAAATTACTCTTAACCCCATCATAGCAGCCAATCTCATTGGCGGACGCATGTAGTCAGAAAATAGTAGGAAAGTGGCTGTGTAAGGTATTGTACCTCCGTGTAAAGCCATACCATTGGCTAGCGCACCCATTGCGTGTTCACGTACGCCGAAATGGAAATTGTTCCCGCCGTAATTCTCGGCACTAAAGTCAGATTTGTCGTTGAGTATGGTTTTTGTAGAAGGTGCTAGATCGGCGGACCCCCCGAGTAGCATTGGGACTAGCTGAGAGATAGCGTTCATCACTTTGCCTCCCGCATCTCTCGTAGACATAGTACCACTAGAATCCCTGAATAAATCGTCTAGGCCCTGATCCCATCCTATGGGTAAGTCTCCTGATATCTCGGATTTCAAATTTTTGGCTTGAAGTGGATAATTGGTTTCGTATTCAGCAAAGAGTTTATCCCAGCTAATCTGTAATTTTGCCCTTTCCTCACGTAAAAGCCCGAAATGGGATTTTACTTCGGGTGGTATTGTAAATGGATCGTCATACTCCCATCCGAGTTGTGCTTTAGTTAGTTTAGTTTCTTCTGGCCCTAAAGGCTCTCCGTGTACTCCGCTAGTATTGGCTCTGTTGGGACTACCGTATCCTATCGTTGTTCGGCATATTATTAGACTAGGCTTTGTTTCATTCTGTTTGGCTATGTCTACAGCGGTAGATAAATCTTCTGTATCCATACCGTCAATTGGACCTACGACTTGCCATCCATAGGATTCGAATCTTTTTTTCACATCTTCAATGAAAGTGATGTCGGTATTTCCTTCGATCGATATGTCGTTGTCATCATAGAGGTAGATTACTTTGCCTAGTTGCAATGTGCCTGCTATTGAAGCTGCTTCGGACGCAACTCCTTCCTGTAAATCACCATCAGAAACTATCGCATACGTGTTGTGATCTATGATATTAAAATTGGGTTGATTGTATCGTTCTGCCATCCACCTTTCAGCTATAGCCATTCCTATGCCATGTGCGAAGCCTTGTCCCAGGGGTCCCGTAGTCATTTCTATACCGCTAGATACATTGTATTCAGGATGGCCAGGAGTTTTACTTCCCCATTGTCTGAAATTCTTAATATCCTCTAATGAGATATCATATCCTGCTAGATGTAATATGCTGTATAACAAAGCCGAGGCGTGCCCGTTGGATAATATAAATCGGTCACGATTTATCCACGTGGGATCGGCAGGATTGTGACTCAGGAACTTGCTCCATAGGATATAGGCCATAGGAGCGCATCCCATTGGTGCCCCTGGGTGGCCTGACTTAGCGGTTTCTACTGCATCTATACTTAGTGTTCTTATTGTGTCTATGCACAATTGATTTATATTGGTGCTAGCCATTCTGATTCCTCATGGTAGAAATAAAAGTTGATGGTATTACATATATAGTTATGTGTACAAGGTTATTTTATGTTTCACTAGTAAATGATCGCCTTAATGTAATTTGATGATTTGAAAGCGACTAGATTTTAGCGTAGTGAATCTAGTGATTAGTTGTAATTACCTGCGTATTTGTGTGACAGGATTTTCATGCTTATACTAGTCGCCTAATCATGTGGTATTAAATCTAGTTTAAATTTGTACTATATGATACATAAACGGTGGCGAAAGGGGTATTTATGGCATCTGACGCACGAGCTCTTATCCACGATCTAGACTATTCACAGGATCCCGTAGAAGAGTGTTACCGCAGAGGTTGGACTGACGGTATGCCTGTAGCTCCGCCAACCGTCGAAAAAGTAAATCAAATGCTAGATTACGTAGGGTTGTCACCTGGAGACGTGTTGGGAGAAGTTCCCGTGAGGCGGAGAGTATTAACAGCTGAACAGGCAGCGGCTAACTGCGTTATGGCGGGATGTTTGCCTGAATATTTCCCGATAGTTTTGGCAGCTATGAAAGCTCTTTTTGAGCATGATCCAAACTGTATTCATGAAATTTCAGCTGTTACAAATTCTACAGGAATAATGCTACTGGTGAATGGTCCAATAAGAAAAAATATTGATCTGAATTGCACCGACAATCTATTTAGCCCCGGATATAGGGCTAACTCGACAATTGGCAGGGCCATTCGGCTAATTTTCATAAATGTATTTGAACAGCGTCCTGGGGTATTAGATAGAGGGTGCATGGGGTCTCTGACCAAGTACAGTGTCTGTTTTGGGGAGGATGAAGAAGATAGTCCGTGGGAACCATACCACGTGACTCAGGGATTCGTGGCTGATCAATCAACTGTAACAGTAGCCGCGATACAAGATGTGGAAATGTTCGGGAATAGATACGGTACGACAGGGGAAAGCCTGATGGACTCAATAGTGGAAGGAATGGCTTCTCATGGCTTGGCGATATATTTTGGGAGAGGCATTAAATGGTTTTGGGTTGTGGGGCATTGGCATGCAGAAATGTTGAATCGTCTGGGTTGGACGCGCCCATTGATGCAAGAATATATCCAAGAAAGAAGTTACAGGACTAGGGCTCAGTTGAAAGGGCTAGGTTATATTAAGGGTGAAGTAGTGGTTCAAGATGAGACGGAAAGGGTGTATGCTGCTCAAGCCGCAGAGGATATACTGATTGTTAAAGCCGGTGGCAACAGTGGTATATATAGTAACCTGATTATGAATTACTATGGCGTGGAAGCAACAACAGTTCCGATAGTAAATCCTAAATCTTAGGAGGCGTTCATGAGTTTGCAATCAATAAGTCTAGTGGATCCAACAGGTGCTGATCCGGGAATGACTTCTCTCAATTTGTCACCGAGGCCGGTAGATTTAAAAGGGAAACGGCTAGGGTTGTTGGATAATTCCAAGGCTAATTCGGACATCATATTAAATGCGATCGCTGAAGTTCTCAACCAGCAGTATGAATTCGCAGACATATTTTATGTTCAGAAACATTCTGCTTGCCTCCCGCCAGTGCCTGAAATTCTTGCGGATTTACATCGTAATTGTGATGTTGTCATAGCTGGGGTTGGTGATTGAGGGGGATGCTCGTCGGGCAGTTTGCACGATGGAATTACTCTTGAATCTCAAGGTTTGCCGACCGCTACTATAATAACTGATGTGTTCGTAAATACAGCTCATGCTTATACAAGGCTGATGGGTGTGCCTGATTTCCCTTATTTAGCTTGTCCTCATCCTATAACTAATATAAAAGGTCCTGAGCTTGAGGAACGCGCAAGAGATTTGGCTCCCAGAGTGGTTAAGCTTTTGTTAGAGGGTCAAGTTTAAAAACTATTTAGAAGTCACAAAAGATAAAGAAGGGGGGCAGGATGATTCCTGCCCCCCTTCTTTATCTTTTGTGACTATGAGTTTAACTGCCCTTTTTTACTTCTACATGAGCAAGTTTTTCTAAGAAATGGAGGATTGCCGAGTGGTCTAGGTCCTGTTCTCCATCGTTGACTAGGGAACCAAGCATTTGTTGGAGTAGTGCAGTAACTGGCAGTGGCACGTTTAACTCCTGTGCTGTCTGTAGTACATTTCGTAAATCTTTTTGATGTAGTCTAATCCGGAAACCTGCTCTGAAATTACGATCTAACATCATGGGGGCCTTGGCTTCCATGACTGTACTCCCTGCAAGTCCTCCCCTTATAGCATTGAAAACTCTTTCAGGGTCTACTCCTGCTTTTTGGGCTAAAACCATAGCTTCACTAAGGGCCTCTATGTTGGCGGCTACAATAATTTGATTTGCCAGTTTGGTGATATTGCCAGCCCCTATGTCTCCTGTGAGAACTACGTTGCTACCCATAACGCTTAGTAAATCGTAGCATTTGTCAAAAATGTCTTGCTTGCCTCCTACCATTATTGCTAAGGTAGCGTTGATTGCCCCTGGTTCGCCGCCACTTACAGGCGCGTCCAGCATCTCAACGCCTTCATTCGCGCATTCTTGAAATATTTTTTGTGACATGGATGGAGCGATCGAACTCATGTCGATTATTATTGAACCTTTCTTGGCTCCGGCTAAGACTCCACCTTCTCCTAAAATAGCCCTTTCTGAGTCTGCTGAATCTGGGAGCATAGTTATAATAGTGTCTGTTTTCGATGCTACTTCATCACTACTAGTAGCTGGAATTGCACCTTCGCTAGCAAGCTCTTCTACTGCATCGGCAACTATGTCATAGACTGTTACTGAATAACCGGCTTTCATTAGGTTCCGGACCATTGGTCTTCCCATGATCCCAAGCCCTACAAAACCTATTTGCTCTGGCATATTCTTCTCCTAGTAGTTCAGATTAAATGCTAAAGGCGGATGCCTTAATCGTCCAAATGTAACACACAAGATGATACACGGCTAGAGATGTTATATCTCCTCCTGCTTGGGTTCCTGAATAAAGTATATGTCAGGTAGATTTCTGTAGCTCTGGTTGTAGTCCATTCCATATCCGATCACGAATTGGTCAGGTATGGTGAATCCTATGTATTTTGGCTCTATCTGGATTTCTCGGCGCGATGGTTTATCAAGCAAAGTGCAGATTTCTATTTTTAATGGATTTAGTTGGGTGAGTGCTTCTATCAAAGCAGACATGGTTATTCCTGTGTCTATTATGTCATCTATTATTAGCAGATTTTGGCCTTCAACAGAAATCTGTGAAAGATTTGATTGGATTTCTGGGAGGTGCGAGGGTTTTGTACATTCTCCATAGCTAGACATCTGTATGAATTCTATTCCTACTATGGGGACATCAAGCTGTCTCATTAGATCTGAAAAGAAAACGACTCCTCCCTTGAGGCAACATACTAATAGAGTAGGAATGTGGCTATAGTCCTTATTTATTTGGCGTGCAATATTAGTGACAGTTTCTGCTATCTCTTGCTTTGTAAATAATAGCGTTAAATTGTGGTGTGACATGATTAAAACCGTCTGAAATGCCCGTCAAAGTTGACACACAGTTTATCATTGTTGGTGATTCGATGATCATGGATATACTATCGGCAAGATTGTTTTTAGTCTTGTATAGGCAGTATCATTATCCTTGACAATATTTGCAGAGGTGGTCATGGCCGAAGGCAAAGCGGCGTTGGTGACTGGTGGTGCGGGGTTTATAGGTTCTCACTTGGTAGATTGTCTTATAGAGAATGAATATCAGGTATCAGTAGTAGATAATCTAAGTTCAGGGAAATTGCGAAATGTGAATCCTGACGCTACTTTCTACCATCAGGACATAACACAAGCTTCATTACAAGAAATATTTCAGCGGGAGAACCCGGATATAGTGTTTCATCTCGCTGCACAAATAAGTGTAACTGAATCCTCTAGAGATCCTTTGAAAGATGGCGAGACTAACGTTATTGGCACCTTGAGATTGCTAGAAGCCTCAAGACGGTCAGGAGTGGAAAAATTTATATATTCTTCTACTGGTGGTGCGCTATATGGAGATCCCTTGGTCAATCCTTGTTCGGAAGAGGCATCTGTAGACCCTCTATCACCTTACGGCATGTCAAAATTTCTTGGTGAAAAATATGTGGAATTATATTACCGGCTACATCAAGTTAATTACACTGTTTTGCGCTATGGTAATGTATATGGCCCCAGGCAAGATCCCCACGGAGAAGCAGGGGTTATAGCTATATTCTCTCAAGCTATGTGCGAAGGCCGACAACCGCAAATATACGGCACTGGAGACCAGGAGAGAGATTTTGTATTTGTTGAAGATGTTGTACGAGCAAATATGCTGGCTATTGAGGAAGGTGATCGGACAATTTACAATATTGGTACGGGTAAAGGAACTAGTATAAATGAGCTGTATCAGGAGCTGTGTCAGATAACTAGTTACAAATGGGACGCTGAGCGTATGCCGGCAAGGCCAGGAGAGGTTTATAAAATACACTTAACTTCTGATAAAGCGTTTAGTGAACTTGGATGGGTACCCGAGGTTGGTTTGGCTGAGGGTCTCGAGAAGACTATCGAATTTTTTCGCAGAGTCATTAGTAATACTACCGGATAATATATATCGAAACCGTATAATTTACTTAGGGGGACTGATGGAAGCAGAATATGATGTCGTAATTCTAGGCGCTGGGGCAGCTGGACTCGCGGCTGGATTGTACTCAACTAGGGCAATGATGAAAACTGTTTTAATTGAATCGCTGGGTGTAGGTGGTCAATTGCTGATTACGGATGAATTGGAAAATTATCCAGGCTTTCCGAATGGTGTTAAAGGCCAAGAGTTAGCCCAGATGATGGAAGATCAAACCACCAAATTTGGGGCCACTATAGACTATACTGAAGTTGAAGGTGTTGACGACCTAGATAAACCAGTAAAAGTGATCCATACATACGATAAAGATTACACTGCTAAATCAGTGATAATAGCCAGTGGTGGTAGTCATAACAAACTGGGTGTTACAGGCGAAGACGAGTATGCTGGCCGAGGCGTATCATACTGTGCCGTTTGTGACGGTAATTTCTTTAAAGATCAGGATGTTTTGGTTATCGGCGGTGGCGACGCTGCCATGGATGAGAGTTTCTATTTAACCGGCATTTGTAATTCAGTAACTATAATCCATCGCAGAGATGAACTGCGCGCTACTAGAATGTTGCAGGAAAGGGCTTTTTCTCACCCAAAATATAAGTGGTTATTAAGCCATGTTGTGGAAGAGTTTGTAGGTAACGGCGTTCTTGAAGCAGCACGTGTAAAAGATCTTAAAACTGGGAATGTCTATGACTACGATACTGCAGCTGCTTTTATATATGTAGGTTTTCATCCAAACAGTGACTATTTGAAAGGTATTCTAGATATGGATGCCCTAGGACATTTGTATACTGATGTTCATATGAGGACCAATTTATCTGGTGTTTATGCATGCGGAGACATCAGAGCAGAGTCGACTCGTCAGCTAGGGTCTGCGGTTGGTGACGGTATCACAGCTTCCTTATCAGCGTTTCATGATATGAATTCCTAGTCAGACGAGGCCAAATTTATAAGCACACTAAAAACGACGCTGTTAACAGCGTCGTTTTTAGTGTGCTTATAGGCTTAATATCTCCCGTAGTAGTAGGACGGATCCACCGATTAGTATCAGTCCTATCGCAACGTAACGAAACGTGTCAGCGTTAATTTTATTGACTATTAGATTTGCCACTAGAAACCCAGCAATTAACCCCGGAATAAGTAGAGCAGTGTTTATGACACTTTTGATGTCTATCAGACCTGTTAAGAAATACAATATGAAGCCCAACGTATAGGTTGTTAGAAAAAAGAATGATAAGGATGCTCTCATACTATTGGGAGATTGTTTTTGAGCTATTACATAGGCTGCTGCTACCGGTCCTCCAATACTTAATGAAGTTATTGATAATGAACCCAGAAAGCCGAAGAAAAACCCGGATTTCTTGGATCTAGCAAGCGCAATCTCAGATTTGAAAAGCAGAGAGACTCCTAATATTAAAATGAGTATTCCGATTAATATTCTTAAGATGGATGGGTTTGCAATTTTAAGGGCAAAAACTCCTACCGGAACCGCACAAAGTCCGCCGGATAACATTCCATATAATTGTGATATTTGCAGATGTTTTCTTACCTTTATAAACACCATGGCTAATAGAATTACTATCAACAAGTTGGCTATTATCACTACTGAATGAGGATCCAGGAATATTAAAAGTACCGGGGCGACGACTAGAGCCAGTCCGAAGCTTACCGTTCCCATAACGGTGGCTCCGATAAATACGGCTATTAATGAAATGATTAGTTCTAATCCTTGGAGCAAAGTCCCTCAATATCCTGTAGTGGATAGGCCATAGTGTTGAATGTTGTTAGTCTAATCGGAGGTGAAGTCTGAATCTAGACTGGGATATTTGTTTGCGAAGACGTAGAAGGAGGTCGCCAAAAGTCTAGAATGTATTCGAATGTCGTCCCCATAGTAATGTAGTTGGAAGGCCATCCGAAAATACCGATTCTATTAACTATATTAGTCCGATCCCAAATTATAGTATTTCGGAGTTCGTACCCTGCGTCTGTTAGAGCTTTAACAACTGATATGTGGATAGTCATTCGTTTATTATCCATCCACACATCAGGAACATTAATTACGCAGTGAGCTTTTTCCTTAAGTAATGGTAATAGATCTCTAAATATTTCTGTCATGGCAAGTTGATACTGGTCTAAGTCTAGTACGCCAAGGTCGTTTTTATCCTGGCTGTATTGCTCGATTTTCAGATATTGGTCATTTTGTCGAAGCTTTCCTCTTCGGCTTTTGTTAGTTCTAGGGCGATTCAATAGATTGGCATATGGAGGAGAAGTTACTATCAGGTTGATTGAATTTTCATCAAGATGTTTATTTGCATTTCGGGCGTCTTCGCATAGGGGTATCTGTTGTGATTTTTGTTCTTGAGTTGATAAACGGCTCTGGCATACGTTCATGTATTCAGGTTTTAGGTCAAACCCGACGCAATTACGGTCACAGTCTTGAGCAGCCAGTAATGTACTACCGCTGCCAGAAAATGGATCTACTACTAGTTCGCCTGCATGTGTGAATAACTCAATGCATCTTTTGGGTAAAGATATAGGAAATGTAGCGGGATGAATGTCTTTGTCTCTGATATCACGAGATTCGTAAGAAAATTTCCAAACTCCTATTTGAGACAAAATCCATTCTTTAGCTGTTAGACAGTTAATATGGTTAGTTGGGCAATCACAATATTTACCGTTTGATATCTCTAGTTTTGATTTTTCTATCTGAGTGGCCATTATGAACTGTCGCTGTTAAGTGCTACGTTGTTTTATCGTGTGTTACGGACAATGGTACCTAATGGGCTTGTGATAAATCCACACGTTTTACTACATACTCGGAGGTGTTTTGGGGTTTGCCTATAGTGTAAAGGCACCCATTTTTGCCGCTTCGTTTAAAGCCGCATCTACATTTACAACAGGAGGACCATTTCGTTCAAGTGCAATTGATAGTTCTTCTTCAGCAGATACAGTGAACGAGCGCTCACCGTCTAAAGCCACGGTGTAGGACCTCTTTGGCAGAACTGTACGTGCCCCCAAGTCGATGGTATCCCAACTCTGTATATCTACTTGAGTGACCATTCCGGGTGCTATGGGAGCTAGGATACTTGTTGTATTCTTTACTGTGGCATTCATATTGTCGTCAGATAAAGTATATCTAATTCCCTGATTATCCTGTTGAGATATTGGTTTAAGTCTTGCTCCAATAGAGGATAGTCCGATACTTGATGGTTCGGCTCGCGTAAGGAACACATCGTATAAGGTCGACAAATCCCATATTGCTCTACTGGCTAGAAATCGCTCTTTGGACAAAGCGACATCTATGAGGGCTAGATCTTTAAAACTTCCGTCCACATCAATTTTTAGAAGCTTGCTAATAGTGGATACGAGAGATATCTCAAGAATATCTTGTGCTACTAATCCAGCGGCTATTCCAGCCAGAGTTCCTTCGGTTAATGATGGGAACACGTTATTAGTTCCAGTGGATATCGGAACCATAGGTATAACGGTAGACCCTTTCACTACAGCTCTATTGGTGCCATCGCCACCTAATGTAAGTAGACAGCCAACATGGTTCTGCTGCATTAATTCTGCTGCTCGTGTGGTATCTCCTTCGACATAATACGCAGGCATATCTAGAGTCTCTACTGTAATCTTCAGATTAGGATCGTCACTAGCACGTAAGCAGAGTCCAGCACTATCCGGCATGGCAATGACTTTGTGGACCCCTGTGGATGATATCCCGAATAAGGCTCGTCGAATTATGTTTACTTTCTCCCAATCCGGCACGACTCTTCCTTGGGATACTATTCTTCGGATATCTTTACTAGCTGAAGGATTAGCTATGATGCCTACAGAAGCCATAAGCCGATATAATCTCCGACCGTAAAACGTTGTAAAACAGATTAGTATAGATGTTATCATCAATATCTCTGGATACATAACTGTGGTTAAGGAGTAATCGTATGGATATAGACTTCATGTCCGTAGTTGAGCTTAAACATATGCTTGATGCGAAAGAAGTGTCAATTGTAGAAATAATAGAACATTTCTATGATCGTATTGATGAGCTTAATCCGAAGCTAAATGTATTTCTTGCATTATGTAGAGAAGAGGCTATGGAAATAGCATTCAAGCAGCAACAAGCGTTAGAAAAAGGTGTTTTGCAAGGAAAATTGGCGGGCATCCCAATTTCGATTAAAGATCTTGAGATGACTAGTGGCATTGTTACAACTTTAGGTTCTGTAGTTTTTAGAGATCGTGTCCCGACTTACGATTCTGTTGTTGTGGAGCGTGTTAAAAATGAGGGCGCAATTATATTAGGAAAAACGAATACTCCTGAATTTGGTCAGTCAGGTACAACTGAGAATAGATTAGGAGATGCGTGTAGAAACCCTTGGGATACCAGTAGAACATCAGGAGGGTCGAGCGGAGGAGCCGGTGCTGGGCTCGCTGCGGGTCTATTCCCCATTGCTACAGGTAGTGATGGAGGTGGCTCAATACGAATACCGGCCAGTTTTAATGGAGTCTTTGGAATTAAGCCATCTCAAGGAAGAGTACCCCGGTATGGTGGATACGGTATACCTGCCTCTAACCATTTGTCGCAATCAGGTCCGATGGCACGTACCGTCACGGACTGCGCATTATTATTGCAAGTAATGTCCGGAGCGGATTATAGAGACCCGACTTCTTTGCGCTTAAATAGTAATGATTTTCTATCAGATATCGAAAAAGGTGTATCAGGTTGGAAGATCGGTTGGAGTCCTGATTTAGGATATGCTGCTGTAGATTCCGAAGTCCTAAAGGTATGTGCGGAGTCAGCAAAGGTATTTGAATCCTTAGGTGCTAATGTCGAAGAGGTAAATCTGCAAATTGAAGATCCTTTTCACACGTTCTTCGATATTTTTGCAACTGGAACATATACATCTTATGGTGATTTATTAGAACAGAGTGGTGACGATTTAACTGATTATGTAAGAAGTACTCTGGAATATGCTAGTACTCTGACGGCCAGCGATTTTTCAAAAGCGCTGCTACAACAAGATATTCTGAAGCGATATATGGAGACGGTTTTTGATGAATTTGATTTGTTATTGACTCCTACTATGGCTGTAACTGCATTTCATATTAACGATAGACCTTCTACTATTTCGGGAAAGGAAGTGCATAAGTTTTGGGGATATTTACCTTTCACGTATCCCATAAACATTACTGGTCAGACGGCGGCAAGTGTTCCTTGCGGATTCTCTCAGTCAGGTATGCCAATAGGACTACATATAGTCGGTCCCTTTGGGTCGGAAAATAAAGTCCTAAGGGCTTCACGTGCTTTTGAGAAGGCTGCTCCTTGGGATCAGTACAGACCTAACATGGCCTGACAGGGTTATTCCAAAGCCTCTGCCATTATCTCAGCAATATGCCTAGGTTGACGATTTGTCCCGTGTTCAACCTGCTGTCTACAGGACACTCCTGTAACGGCTATTTCACATTCGGCATCAGAATTATTGATGGCTGGGAATAATGCTTGCTCTCCGATCTGCATAGAAATGTCATAATGTTCCTTTTCGAATCCAAATGATCCTGCCATGCCACAGCAGCCCGAATTTATCAATTGAGCTTCGTAGTTCTCTGGCAAGTTTAGAACTTCTAATGAAGCAGAGGTTCCTATCAAAGATTTTTGATGACAATGCCCGTGAAACAATATTTGCTTTTTATTGCTAGTGAAATTCAAATTCAGTTCTCCTTTCTGATTTAGCATAGAAAGGAATTCATCGATCATGTAACTATTTTCTGCGACTAGTTTGGCGTTTTCTGTTTTTATTAATTCGGGATATTCATCTCTAAAGGTGAGTATGCAACTTGGTTCAGTTCCTATGATTGGAAAGCCCTGTTTAACGTAATCTGCCAATACATCTATATTGGTTTCTGCTCTCATCTTGGCTTCGTTTAGTAACCCTTTGGAAATCATAGGGCGTCCACAGCAATCTGCGTTGGCCAATACCACGTTGTACCCGGCTTGCTCTAATAATTTAACCGATGCTTGCCCTATGGACGGATAGTTGTAATTCATGAAAGTATCGTTGTATAGAACAACTGTCCCCGTCAGAGCAATATTGTCTCTGATACTGTTTCTGTTATCGAACCATTGTTGGAAAGTTGTCGAGGCGAATCTTGGCAATTGGCGGTTCGGATGTACTCCAATGAGTTTTGAAGCTACTAGCCGTCCGAGGCTACTATTACTGATCCAATTGGATAATCCAGGTAGTTTGGTGCCTAGTTTATTTACCTTGTTAATATTTGCAAAGATTTTTGTTCGTATGGGGAGTTTATTTACCTGGTAATATTTGTCTAAGAATTCGTATTTGAGTTTCGCCATATCTACACCCGAGGGGCACTCTGATTTACATCCTTTGCACTCTAAACATAAATCCAGGCTTTCGTACAATCGGGAGCTCGTGATAGTGCCTTCCGGTAGATTCCCTGACAAAGCAGCCCGTAATAGGTTTGCTCTACCTCTAGTAGAGTGTTCTTCATCTCGTGTGGCCATATATGAGGGGCACATTGTGCCTTCGAGTTTTCGGCATGCACCCATGCCGTTGCACATTTCTACGGCGCCGGCATAGTCTGAGTCTAATGAAAAGTCTAGCGTGGTATTTACTGGTGTCGTGCTATAAGAAGTACCATACCGTAAATTGTCAGTTAATGGGGGACAGTCTATTATCTTTCCTGGATTCATAATACCGTCTGGATCGAATGTATGTTTGACGTCCCTGAATGCTTGTGTGATTTCTGGCCCAAACATTTTTTCAGTCCAGACCCCTCTTACAATACCGTCTCCGTGCTCTCCACTGAGGGAACCGCCAAACTCTTTTACTAAATCACTTATCTCATCTGCTATCGCCATCATCCTGTTCAGCCCGTTTTCTTCTTTGAGACTGACCAAAGGGCGAATGTGCAAACACCCAACGCTGGCATGGCCATAATATCCAGCTTCTGTATTATGGTTTCGGACGATCTCATCGAATCGTCTCACGAATGGGCCGAGTTTTTGAGGATCGACAGCTGTGTCCTCAACGTATGGGAGTGGTTTAGCATCCCCGTGTATGCTCATCAATAAACCCAGGCCTGCCTTCCTAATGTTCCAAACATTGTTCTGAGAAGGTTTGTCTAGGAGGTTCACGCAGGCATAACCTAGACGCTTCCGTTCCATATCAGATTTACATACATCTAGTTTGCTTTTGAGTTCGAGTTCTGTTTCTCCGTAGAACTCTACTAATAATAGAGCACCGGGATCCCCTTCAATAAATGATAGGTTTTGGGCAAAACCAAGAGACTCTCTACATCTATCAAGTAACATTTTGTCCATTATTTCTACCACTGACACGTCGTGGGTTAGTATCTCTTTAGTTGCTTCGCTGGCTTCGAAAATGTCTTGGAAATGAATTACTGACATCGCGGTTATTGTCGGTCGTGGAACCAGGTTTATTTTAGCTTCTGTTGTTACGCATAATGTTCCTTCGGAGCCGACAGCCATTTTGGCCATGTTGATTGGCCCATCGTGCAAGAAATCATCTAAGTTATATCCACTTACGCGTCTGAGAATTTTCGGGTAACGAGATTCGATTTCACTGGCCGACCCTTTGGCTATTCTCAAAACTCCTCTGTATATATCTGATTCTAAGCCAGTGCCGCTGAGCTTGCGCTCCAATTCTTGTGGATTCAGTTCTTTGAAGATAGTCTGGTTTGAGTTAGATAATACGACATCAAGTTCCTTTACGTGGTCGAGAGTTTTACCGTATATGACGGAATGTGCACCACACGTATTATTACCAATTCCTCCACCTACACACGCTCTGCTTGCCGTCGTTGGGTCTGGTGCGTATTGTAGATTATATGGGACTAGCAATTTATTTAACTGGTCAAGTACTATACCAGGCTGAACCTTCGCCCAGTGTTCTTCTTCGTTCACTTCAATTAGTTGATTCATGTATTTGCTGAAATCCATGACTATGGCGTGATTTACACATTGTCCTGCCAGGCTAGTCCCGCCAGCTCTTGGTAGAACAGGTATTTTGCTTTCGTGAGCGACCTGCATAACGGAAACCACATCGTCAACATCCTTGGGTATAACTACGCCAACGGGTTCCATCTGGTAGATGCTCGCGTCTGTGCTGTATAAAACTCTCGAGAACGGATCAAATCTAACTTCTCCTTTAACCCGTTTCTTTAGTTCGTTGGCTAACTCGTCTCGTTCTCGACCTCTAATCCTGTTGCCAGTTATGGTCGCCATGGCCCCTCCTGAGATATACGCTTTCTTTATGCTTGATTAAATTGGACTTGCGGTAGCTTAATATGAATATACCTAGAGATTCAACTTCTATTTTAGTGCATTGCTAGGTCAGTCCGAGACTGATAAGTAGATCCGATGCCCATTCTCTGAATAAATCGTCTAGTTCAAATCCGCAATGTGGACAATCGAGGTCCCCAAATCGGAAGCGTGTTCCACATTGCGAACAGTGTTGCACTTGAGATAAAGCAGATAAGACAATTTGGATGTTTTGTTCTGAAATCACCGTTTTTTATGCTCTCGCTGTTATTAATGGTTGTTAATTCTGCATGATCTGCAGAGATAAATTGTGGCTAAATCACTGGGATGATAGACTTGTGCCTATTAAATTCCTGAGTCAAGCATAACATGAATACATAAGGTAAAAGGTCAGATATGACAGAGTTATATGAATTAACAGTACATGAATCCGCATCTCTAATCAGAAGCGGTGAGGTTTCTCCAATTGATCTTGTGGGATCCATGCTCAATCAAATTAGGAGACTAGAGCCACTACTTAAAGCTTGGGTTTATCTTGATGAAGATGCTGTGCTTAAGGAAGCAAAACTCAAGGATCAGCAATATAAAGATGGTGTTGATATAGGCCCATTGCATGGCGTTCCTATAGGATTAAAGGACATTTACCATAACGCTTCGATACCGACTACTGCGTGTTCTAAAGTTTATGCAAACTTTGTCCCCGATTATGATGCAACTACTGTATCAAAACTTAAGCAGTCAGGAGCGATAATGTTGGGCAAAACTGTTACTACTGAATTTGCCTGTAGTGATCCCTCTCCTACCGTGAATCCATGGAATCCGGCTCATACTCCGGGTGGGTCTAGCAGCGGGTCCGCTGTATCTGTATCTTCAAGAATGTGTCCAGCTGCTCTAGGATCTCAGACGGTCGGTTCTGTATTGCGGCCAGCTTCATATAATGGTGTAGTAGGGTTTAAACCTACTCTTGGAAGAGTAAGCAGATATGGCGTGGTTCCCGTAAGCTGGACACTTGATACCATGGGTTGGATGACTCGTACCGTCAAAGATTCAGCTCTCTTATTGTCTGTAATGTCGGGACATGACCCGAATGATCCGATCAGTTCAACAGAGTCAGTGTCAGAGTTTTATGGAGATAGTGGTGCGATAACTAATCCCAAGATAGGTGTTATACGCGACTTCTTTGTAGAAAAAGCTGATCCTGAAACTCAACGGAAGTTTTTTGATATTGTAGATAGACTAACGAGCGCTGGGGCGGATGTTGTTGAGGTAAGACTTCCAGATAGTTTTTCTAATGCAATTTCTGACCAGCAACTTATTATGGCTGTCGAGGGAGCGGCTTTTCATAAACCTATGTTCGATGTCCAAGCAGGAGACTATCAACCAGGTATTAGGGCGATGATTCAAAGAGGACTTGATACAGATGCAACCAGTTACTCTGACGCTTTGGAGCGAAGATTGAGATTTGTCTTTGATATGGATGTAATGGCCAGTAAGGCAGATGTTCTTTTAACTCCGACTACCCCTAGCCCAGCCTTGCCGGATATTACGAATACTGGTAATACAATGTTTCAAGGGCCATGGACTTACTGTGGGTTGCCGACTATTACACTTCCCTCAGGATTATCTGAGGGGGGAATGCCTCTCGGTATTCAATTGGCAGGGCAGCGGCTAAACGAGTCTTTACTGTTATCAGTGGCAGCTTGGTGTGAATCAGTATTAGGAGTGAACTTAAATCCGAATTTGTAGAACGTGGCGGTTATGGAACTACTATGGAACTACTAAGGAAATGTGATTTGACGCTACAACTGTTGAATCGCATAATATCCGGGCAACGAATCTCAGGTTATGGGGTGCATTTTTTATGATTTCGCCAAAGAAAAAGCAGCTGGGAAGATCAGTCTCTATTGTCGGTGCTGGTATGTCTAATTTCGGCGCATATAAGGATAAGACTAATCGAGACATTTTTGTAGATGCTTTTAGGGATATGATCGATCACATGGATAATGGGATAGATATTTCTGATATTGAGGCCGGTTATCTTGGGAATTACTCTGCAGATTTGTTTGAAGGCCAAGGCCATACAGCACCCATAGTGGCCGATTGGCTTGGGTTGACCCCTGCACCCATAACTCGCATAGAAAATGCTTGTGCAAGCAGTGGAAGCGCACTGCGAGAGGGTGTAATGGCAATAGCATCAGGGTTGTATGACGTTGTATTGGTAGGCGGAGTAGAAAAGATGACAGATCTGCCGACTGAAGGTGTCACAGATGTTTTGGCGTCTGCTGCCGATGGGCTATACGAAGTCCCTGCAGGATTTACATTCCCGGGTATATATGGAGCGCTTGCGAAAGCTCATATGGAAGAATATGAAACTAACTTGGATCATTTGTTGAAAGTAGGAATTAAAAATCACAACAATGGTGCATTGAATCCGAAAGCTCAGTTCAATACGACTATCAAGTCTTTGATGGATCGGCGTATCTCCCGCGCTCAGGAAAGAGGGGAATCAGTTCCTCAGTGGAACAACGAGATGGATTTCTTGAACGATGAAAGGGCTAACCCTTGGATCGCTTGGCCCCTGAGGTTGTATGATTGTGCTCCTATCACCGATGGTGGCGCTTGCTTATTATTGGTTGCATCGGAGATAGCCGATGGTTTTACTAGCAAGCCCATCGAAATAGTTGGCACCGGTCAAGCGACTGGACGCCCATTGCATAGCGCTGAAGAATTAACCTCGTTATCTGCTACCAAATATGCGGCGTCCCAGGCATACGATATGGCTGGAATATCACCAAGCCAAGTAGATGTTGTCGAAGTTCATGATTGTTTTACAATTGCGGAGATAGTAGCTAGTGAGGATTTAGGATTTTTCTCGCCTGGAGAAGGTCCTAGAGCTGCAGATGAGGGTAGAACTGCACTTTCTGGAGATCGTCCAATAAACACTTCTGGAGGATTGAAAGCTAAGGGCCATCCAGTCGGCGCATCTGGTGTTGCTCAGGTTATTGAGATATATCATCAGCTCAGGGGAGAAGCAGGAGAACGTCAGATATCTCGCAAATTGCCCGAGCTGGGGCTTACGCATAATGTGGGTGGAACGGGTGGGACCTGTGTAGTGAATATCTTCAGGAGAAATTAGTACCTATGGCAGAGCATATAACTAAAGAATTTAACGCCGCATCCTTTTATGAATATCTTAGAGAAGGTAAATTCATGGGAGTACGTTGTGTATCATGCGGACAGTTGGCAGTTGAAGCTAGGGCAATTTGTCAAAGTTGTCATTCTACTGAAGTTATTTGGGTAGAATTTAGTGGCAAGGGGCAACTAGCCACTTTTACGTGCATCTCTATAGTTCCTCAATCTATGGCTGAGAAAGGATACGGTCGAGACAATCCGTATTGCAGTGGCATAGTAATGTTAGATGAAGGTCCTAGAATAAGTGCTAGGATACTTAATGTAGATACTTTAAATCCACAAGGGATTAAGATTGGCATGAAAATGCAATTGGAGCTTGAGGATTTGTCAGAAGGGATTCCAGTGTTAGCGTTTAGACCGGACTAAAAAGAGTTATCAGGATCATTTATATTTATTCTATAATTCTGATAACTCTTGTGTTGTTCCTACTCTAGTCCGCGAGTGCCTACCCAACCTGTTTCGGACACGTCAATAATTTCACCATTTGGTCCGCTGTACTTGACTTCCACATTTGAATGTCGATTGCCTGGCATTCCAACACCTAGAGCCTGATTAATTTCGTCTCTAGTGCTTGAACCAGCAGATTCAAGCTTTTTTGCAATCTCCTCTAGACTTTCCACTTCAAAACCTATGTGATGTATGCCGCTGAATCCTGTCCCATATTCTGATCCAGCTACCTGGTCATTTTTGAAGTTCAAAACAGCCATGTTGATGTTGCCATCACTGAGGTAATAACCAGACGCGTTATCACTATCTAGTTTGGCTATTTCTTGGAGTCCAAAAACTTCTTTGTAAAACTTAGCCGTCTCATCTGCGTTTTGAGTAGCGATAGCTATATGTTTGATTTGAGGCATTTCTTACTCCTTTATGATGTTTTGAATTAAAGCCCACAATACCATTTTTGTATGTAAGCCGCTAGTGTGGTTGAGAAATTATCGGAATGTTAGTACAGGATTTGATGTCTCGCTGACCCGTGTTAGAATGTTGCAACCTTAGTTCATGCTACTGAGGGATGAAAAAGGCTATAGTAATAATAGGGGCTAATACTGAAACTGGCTGATTATGACTGAATCGGAGGGATTATGGCTGCACCTAAGCGTATGAAATTTGGGGTATTTATGGCACCGTTCCATCGGGTGGGAGAAAACCCAACGTTAGCATTGGAACGCGATCTAGAGTTATTACAGTGGTTAGATACTCTAGGTTTTGATGAAGCATGGATAGGAGAACATCATAGTGCAGGATGGGAAACTATTTGCTCTCCAGAAATATTTATGGCTACTGCTGCTGAAAGGACTCGGAATCTGAGACTAGGTACTGGTGTGATAAGCCTTCCATATCATAACCCTTATATGGTGGCAAACAGAATGGTATTACTAGATCACCTGACTAGAGGCAGGGTAATGCTAGGTGTTGGTCCAGGTGCTCTGGCCTCAGATGCTTACATGTTTGGTATTGATTCGACTAAACAGAGAGAAATGATGGATGAATCTCTGGGAGTTATCATGAGGTTGTTCAAAGAAACTGAACCATTTAGTGTTAAAGGAAGTTGGTTTGAACTCAATGAAGCTAGTTTGCAGTTGCGGTGTTATCAAGAACCGCATCTACCTGTGGTAGTCGCGTCAGTTCAATCTCCTGCTGGAGTAACGGTTGCAGGTAAACATGGTGCAGGGGTTATATCTCTGAGTGTGCCAAGAGACATGGTCAGAAAGACTACTCTAAAAGATCAATGGACAATAGCTGAGGAGTCTGCTGCCGAACATGGTCAGACGGTCGATCGCAATGAGTGGCGCTTGTCAGTTGGTTGCCATTTAGCTGAAAGCCGCAAGGAAGCATTTGAAGACATCAGATTAGGTTCGAGTAGAGTAGTAACCGAGTATTTCGGTAATACACTCGGACACGAAATTCCCGATGTACCTAGCGATCAAATAGTAGACTTTATGACAGAAAACAATCAATGGATAGTTGGAACGCCAGATGATTGTATTGCTGGTATCAATCGTTTGTTGGAAGCTAGTGGTGGTTTTGGTGGGTTGCTGATACGCGTTGAAGACTGGGCTCCACGGGAGAAAATTCTGAAAAGTTATGAACTGTTAGCTCGTTATGTGATGCCGCAATTCCAGGGTAGTCTCGTTGGAATACAGACTTCGAATCAGTGGGCTGCGGACATCAAGGATTCGTTGCAAGTCAATCGCAAAGCGGCTCTACAAGCAGCTGAGACTGCTTACCAAGAACGACAATAAATAGGAATAGGTTTTTCCATGACACTAATAGCAATCCCGCTCTTATAAGAGCGGGATTGCTATTAGTGTCATGGAAGTCTGACTTCGGTTATTTACTGTATCTCTGTTATCATTGTATGTACTAATAACTTGTAGGCCAAGTTATTTTCTATTAGTAAGGGATAGCACTTTATGAGAAAGACCAAAATAATTGCCACGATAGGTCCGGCGTCGCGCTCACCCGAGGTTCTCGAGCAGCTTATGCTTGCAGGTATGGATTGCGCGCGTCTTAATTTTTCGCATGGCACTCTAGACGAGCATGCTGAAGTAATTCGTACGGTTAGAGAATTGTCGAAAAAACATAATAAACATGTTGCTATCCTGCAAGATTTAGGGGGGATAAAGCTCCGTCTGGGCACTCTTTCTGAGCCAGTCCAATTGAATCATGGAGACGAAGTAACTATAGGACCGGAAGCGGTCTCAGACACGCCTGATCTTATACCATTTCCTGAACCCACGGTGATAAAAAACTTACGGGTAGGAAATCTAGTATATATATCCGATGGAACTATATGCTTGGAGGTTTTGCAAACTGATGGTGTGCGTGTTAATGCTCGGGTTAGAAATGGCGGCATTATCTCATCCTATAAGGGACTAAATTTGCCAGGAGTGAATATAGACCACGCTGTTATCACTGATGATGACAAACGGGCGATAGATTTTGGAGTCGAGCAGGATGTTGATTGGGTAGGCATCTCATTTGTTCGAACTCTAGAAGATATGCTTTATGCTAAAGCTTATTTAAGTAATGTCGGCAGTAAAGCCCGAGTTATGGCTAAACTTGAACGTGGAGAGGGAATAGACAATCTGGAGTCGATACTTAACGAAGTCGATTGTGTCATGGTTGCTCGAGGAGACTTGGGTGTTGAAATTGCGATGGAAAGAGTTCCGTTGGTGCAAAAAGAAATAGTGAGGAAGGCTGGAGAAAACGGAAAATCATCCTGTATTGCTACACAGATGTTACGATCAATGGTAGTGTCTCCTACCCCAACAAGGGCAGAAGTATCAGACATAAGTAACGCCGTCCTTGACGGTTGCGATTCTATACTATTATCGGACGAGATAGCTGTAGGAGAGTATCCCGTTGAAGCGGTGAGAGTAGCTGATATAACTATTCGAGAAGCAGAGAAAATATACCCATATTATAATGATTTGTCTTCAACAGATCGCACTCAAGCTATTGCGTCGAGCGCGAGTAAGCTCTTGGAAGCTTTGAATTCTAAGCCTATAGTGATAACTAGTACTGGTCGTGCTGCTATGCAACTGGCTAGATTCCGACCTGAGAAAGATATAATAGTATTTGGTCACGATGAATTAGTCCTGCGACAACTGGCATTAACTTGGGGTGTTAACCCAGTCAGTGTGGTGCCTGAAGAGCCTAATGTGGGTAAATTGGTGGGGATGCTTATTAAGGAATCGCTAGCAACGGGACTAATCTCGGAGACCGACGTTGTTACAATGGTTCATGGCTTCATGACTGGTGTAGCAGGTACTACGAATACTGTTCAGGTGTTAGATGTTCAAGAGTATATGGCGAGAGAAGAGCGTGCGTAGTGATATTAATTGGTGAGCTTATCCAGGGAATGTTCTAGCTAGTTCACTGTCACCTACTAAGTACTTATCTATATTACGAGCTACTTCTCGTCCTTCTGCTATAGCCCATACTACTAAAGATTGGCCTCTCACCATGTCTCCACCTGCGAAGACTTTGGGCACAGTGGTCATTTTATTTTTATCAACCTTTACATTGCCGCGGTCGTCTAGTTCTAAACCTAATTGGTCTAACATACCGCCATGTTCAGGGTGTACGAAACCCATAGCAAGTAGTACTAGATCCGCGTCAATCTCGAATTCACTTCCGGATACTTCGGCCATCTGAAATCTTCCGGTATCGTCAAGTGCCCATTCCACTCGTACTCCATGGAGTTTTTCCAGTTTGCCGTCTGTACCAGAAAACGATTTGGTAAGTATATTATAGTCACGGAGCCCGCCTTCTTCATGTGCTCCTGAACTTCTTAATATGGATGGCCATTGGGGCCAAGGGTTATTATCAGGTCGTTCAACTGGTGGCTCTGGAAGCAATTCGTATTGGTGAACTATCTCTGCTCCTTGGCGGTGTGCAGTCCCTAAACAGTCAGCTCCAGTATCACCTCCGCCTAGTATCACAACTCTTTTCCCTTCGGCGGTAATAGCATCAGTGGGATCTGGATCTACACCCTGTAAGCGACGGTTTTGTTGAGGCAAGTATTCCATGGCAAAATGCACGCCATCCAGATCTCTTCCTGGAACGGGTAGGTCTCTTGCTTCGGTAGATCCTCCCGTTAAACAAATAGCATCGTAGTTGCTTAGGAGTTCGTCCACTGAGAAATTGACTCCTACGTTTACGCCGGTCTGGAATTGAATGCCTTCCTGTTCCATTAATGCGACTCGGCGCTTGACGACCGTTTTATCTAGTTTGAAATCTGGTATGCCTAACATCAACAGACCGCCTATGTAGTCGGCCCTTTCCAGTACGGTTACTTTGTGTCCAGCCCGGTTAAGTTGTTGAGCTGCTGCTAAACCAGATGGCCCCGAGCCTACGACAGCCACTTTTTTTCCAGTCCGAGTAGCGGGCGGTTCAGGTTTTATCCAGCCTTGTTCAAAACCGCGATCAGATATTTCTTTTTCAATGTACTCTATTGTGACCGGATCGGAGTTTATGCTCAGTACGCATGAGGCTTCGCAAGGGGCTGGACATATGCGTCCAGTGAACTCTGGGAAATTGTTTGTACTTAGTAGTACTTTGAGTGCTTTCTCCCATTCACCTTTATATACGTGGTGATTGAATTCCGGTATGACGTTGCCTAGCGGGCATCCCATATGGCAGAAAGGAACTGCGCAGTCCATACATCGACTACCTTGCTCCTTAGCATCTATATCTGACCATCGATGATAATATTCATTGTAATCGTATATTCTTTCGTTAGCGGCACGCCTTTCGGGAGGCGTACGGCCCGATTCCATAAATCCGGTTGGTTTACCCATGCTTTTCTACTTCCGTGTTGTTGTCAGTATTGCTTCTTTGAGCTTCAAGTACTCTTCTATAGTCTCGTGGCATAACTTTTTTAAATGACTCTATGGATTTGTCCCAGTTGTTCAATATCTTTCGAGCTGGTTCGCTGTCAGTGGAGTCTTGATGTTCTTTGATTAGAGTCTTTAAAGATTCTATGTCGTTATCTTCTTTTAAGGGTTCAAGGTCTGCTAAGCCAGGATTGAATCTATTAGAGAAATCGTTATCTGGGTCGTAGACGTATGCTATACCTCCGCTCATACCGGCTCCAAAGTTTCGGCCAGTATTCCCGAGAACTACAACAGTTCCACCAGTCATGTATTCGCAGCCATGATCACCAACACCTTCGACTACTGCTGCGGCTCCGCTATTTCTTACGCAGAAACGTTCGCCCGCTTTCCCTCTAATAAATGCTTTTCCGTCCGTCGCGCCATACAATGCAACGTTTCCGATGATTATGTTATCTTCCGCCACGAAGTTAGAACCTTGAGGCGGTCTAATAGCGATCTTGCCCCCGCCCATACCTTTAGCCATGTAGTCATTAGCGTCGCCTTCTAGTGATATGTTAATACCTTTGGCCAGAAAGGCTCCAAAACTTTGTCCGGCAGATCCTGAGAAATTTATATTTATAGTATTTTCTGGCAAACCGGATTCACCGTATTTCTTTGCAATGGTACCGCTTAGCATGGCTCCTACAGTTCTATTAGAGTTCTGTATAGGAAGGTTGATGTTTACAATTTCTTTATCTGTTATCGCGGAGTTTGACTGGGAGATGAGCTCGTGGTCCAAGGCTAATGCAAGACCATGGTCTTGTACCATGCAATTGTGAGTAGCAACTTCATCTGATCTGGGAGCCACACATAAGAGTCGTGATAGATCAATTCCTTTAGCCTTCCAATGATCTACCGCGCTTCTAGTATCAAGTAGGTCTACTCTGCCTACCATTTCTGCAACAGTTCTGAACCCGAGATCTGCCATAATCTCTCGTAACTCTTCTGCGACAAACATGAAGTAATTTACGACGTATTCTGGTTTGCCTGCGAATTGCTTGCGTAGTTCAGGGTCTTGCGTGGCTATTCCTACCGAGCAGGTATTCAAATGACATTTGCGCAGCATAATGCAGCCATTTACAATTAAAGCAGCTGTCGCCATCCCAAATTCTTCGGCTCCTAGCATGGTTGCGATGGCTACGTCCCTGCCGGTCTTTAATTGACCGTCAGTCTGTACAACTATTCGGCCGCGCAAGTCGTTCGCAACAAGAACTTGTTGTGTTTCAGCAACCCCCAATTCCCACGGTAATCCTGCATATTTGATGGATGATTCTGGTGATGCCCCTGTGCCGCCGTCATGCCCACTTATTAGCACCACATCGCCATGTCCTTTAGATACACCCGCAGCAATTGTTCCTACGCCAATTTCTGATACTAGTTTGACGTGGATTCTAGCTTCGGGATTTACATTTTTCAGATCGTGAATTCATTGTGCTAAATCTTCGATTGAATAGATATCGTGATGCGGTGGAGGCGAAATAAGTTCTACTCCAGGGGTGGTATGTCTAACCCACCCGATGTAATCATCAACTTTATGACCCGGTAATTGTCCCCCTTCTCCAGGCTTGGAGCCTTGGGCCATTTTGATCTGTAAGTCGGTGGCGTTGATCAGGTAATTAGGTGTCACTCCGAAACGACCTGAAGCGACCTGCTTAATGGCGCTATTGCGAGAGTCTCCGTTGGCATCTGGAGTATATCGGTGGTAGTCTTCACCACCTTCACCAGTATTACTTCGGGCTCCGATGCGATTCATGGCAATGGCCATGGTTTCGTGGGCTTCTCTACTAATAGAGCCAAGCGAAATAGCTCCTGTAGCGAATCTTTTTACTATTTCTGTCGCGGGTTCTACTTCTTCGATCGGAACAGACTCTGTCTGTTGTTTAATAGCCATTAACCCGCGTAATGTAGCCATTTTTTCACTTTGATCATCGACTAGACTAGAAAACTCTTTGTACATTTTCCAACTGTTAGCTTTGGTAGCGAATTGAAGCTTGGCTATTGCATCTGGATTCCATTGATGGTGTTCACCGTGTCTTCGCCATTGGTATTGTCCACCGAGATCAAGTTCCTGTGCTCCAGCAACTAAATCTTTCGAATAACTCGCTTCATGTCGGATAATGGATTCCTGCTCAATTATTTCCAGCCCTATTCCTTCTACAGGAGAAGGTGTCCAGGTGAAATAATTATCGATAAGTTCTTTGTTCAATCCTATGGCTTCGAATATCTGTGCGCCTCTGTAGCTTTGAACTGTTGATATACCCATTTTGGACATTACTTTGATAAGGCCTTTTACATTTGCCTTGATGAAGTTTTCTTGCGCGTGGTCAGGATCTTTCTCAGTTAATTCATCATTAAGGCTTAGGTCTGAGCATGTTTCTAAGGCAAGGTAGGGATTGATAGCACCTGCTCCGTATCCAATCAGCAGCGCAAAATGTTGTACTTCTCTGGGTTCTCCAGATTCAATAATCAATCCTACTTTTGTCCGAGTACCTTCTCGAATGAGATGGTGATGTATAGCTCCAGTAGCTAATAAACTGGGAATAGGTATATTGGAAGAATCTGTATCTCTATCAGACAATATGATTAAAGAGTGCCCCTCTTTTACTGCTTCTGAAACTTGTTCACATAGGCTAAGCAGGGCTTGCTTTAGGGATCCTGGCCCCGAATGTGACTTGAAGAGGGTCTTAAGAGTCTTAGTTCTCAACCCTGCTACGTTTGAGTTTCTGATTCTGGCCAGCTCTTCGTTAGTAATTATGGGAGATTCCAACTTCAATTGTCGGCAATGGTTGGGAGTTTCAGTAAATAAATTTTGCTGAGAGCCTATGAATGATTGCGAGGAGGTTACTAATTCTTCTCTTATAGCGTCCAAGGGTGGGTTGGTTACTTGGGCAAATAATTGTTTGAAATAGTTAAACAATAGATGGTTCTGATCTGATAATACAGCGAGAGAGGCGTCGTTACCCATAGAACCTATGGCTTCATATGCGCCTTCAGCCATAGGTGTAGTTATCATTCTTAGTTCTTCTATTGTATAACCGAAGGTTCGTTGCAGTTTTAAGATGGCATCACCATCTAATCTAGATGGTGCATCTGCTGGTGGCAAATCTTCGATAGTTATTCGATTTTCTTTTAACCATTGACTATATGGCTGTTGTGTTGAGAGCTTGTCCTTCAGCTCTTCATCGCCGATTATGCGACCCTCATCAAAGCTCACCAAGAACATTCTTCCGGGTTGCAACCGCCCACGTTCTTTGATGTTATCTGGTGCAATGTTTAATACTCCGGTTTCTGACGCCATTATCACCCGGTCATCGTGAGTTATTGTATAGCGGAATGGTCTCAGACCATTCCTATCTAGTACTGCACATATTTCATTTCCCGTGGCTGCCACCATCATCGCAGGTCCGTCCCATGGCTCCATGAGGCATGAGTGGTATTCGTAGAAATCCTTTTTATCCTGTGACATGGACTCATGCTGTTCCCAAGCTTCTGGGATCATCATGAGCATAGAGTGGCTCAGGCTTCTACCAGTCATAAGCAGTAATTCAAGGGCGTTGTCGAAACTAGCTGTATCACTGGCGCCATGGGACATGATAGGTGTTAGTTTTGTTATATCGTCTCCGTAGAAGGATGATTCGAACTGAGATTCCCGTGCGTACATCCAATTCGAGTTTCCTCTAACAGTATTGATTTCTCCGTTATGGGCGAGATATCGGTAAGGATGTGCCAGCTTCCAGTGTCCTAGTGTGTTAGTGCTGAATCGAGAATGTACCAATGCAAATGCGCTTTTTAGATCTGAGTCAGCTAAGTCTGTGTAGAAAGCACCTACTTGGTCAGCCATCAAAAGGCCTTTGTAGACGAGAGTCTCGCTTGATAGACTGCATATATAGAAATAATCCGTTTCTGTCTCTGCGAGACCTAAAGAGGGTATTGAATGCTCTATAACTTTTCGAATTAAATATAGGGTTCTTTCTAAATCGTTGCCTTGCACACCATTTGATTCTGCGGATATAAACACTTGCTTTATGTTGGGCATAACCATTCGTGCTTCGTTCCCAACATTAGTAGGTTCTAGGTCCACATCCCGCCAGCCTAATATAGAGAGACCGTGATCGCGAATTGTGTTCTCGATTAAAGCCTGGCATTGAGATTTAGCGGTTTCAGAAGGAGGTAGGAATACTACTCCCACTCCATATTTCCCATCTTCCGGTAGAGTTATGTTATTAGAGGAGCAAACTTTGCGTAAGAATCCATGAGGCATCTGTATAAGGATGCCCGCACCATCTCCAGTTTCGGGGTCACAGCCACAAGCGCCTCTATGGCCAAGATTTATTAGAACTTGTAGAGCGTCTTCAACAATTTCGTGTGACTTGATTCCTTTTATATTGGCAACCATGCCCACACCGCAATTGTCGTGTTCTGTGTCAGGGCGATATAAACCTTGTTCGCTGAGAGTTTTTAGAGCTTGATGCGGATTCACCGAATTCCCCCCAAGATAATTCACGTCTAAATCTATGCAATGATATTGCCCAAACATTGCGCAATTTCGGACGTTACGGGTTTAGCGTTTAAGGAGCAATGTACAATATAGGGTCCTAAACGATTGTTAAATATATCACAATGTTTGTTGAATATGAACGTCTATTATACACCGGGGAAGCTCGTCTGAGTAGTTTCAGGATTGACTTGGTGTGCCGTCATAAAATTAGCATCAATTTGTGTTTTACCATAAAATATCTTTTAAAAGACAATACGGAAATAGAAAATTTGGATGGTGTTATCTGAACTCTACAGAAATAGCGCAGGCAGTTGTTACCATGGCTTCCGATAAGTTGGCGGAAAATATTGTTATGTTGGATATTCGCGGGCTCGCGTGGTTTGCGGATTATTTTGTGATAATGTCAGCACAATCAACAAGGCAGATAGTATCCTTGGAAGAAGATATTACAAAGGGGCTTAAAGAAGTAGATGTTCCGAGATCTTATAGAGAAGGAACGTCTACTTCCACATGGACACTGCTTGATTTTAGCGGTGTGATAGTTCACATATTTGAACCGGATACTAGGGAACTGTATGGGTTAGAAAGATTGTGGTCTGGTGCTACTGAGGTGGTCAGGCTTCTGTAATCCATGAGTCAGTGCAGCGGCTGTAATCTAATATCTCTCCTTGGTTGAAAAATAAATCAAGTTCGCGTTCTGCAGATTCAAGACCATCTGATCCGTGGACGACATTCCGGCCTATGTTGATAGCCAAATCCCCACGAATTGTACCGGGAGAAGCCTCAACAGGATTAGTGGTTCCCATGGTTTGGCGAACAATACTAATGGCATTATCTCCTTCCCATGCCATTGCTATGATAGGGCCTGATGTTATGAAGTTGACTAGCCCTGGGAAAAAGGGACGTTCAGTGTGTTCATTATAGTGTTGTTTAGCTAATTGGTCAGTTACCTGCATGAGTTTTAGCCCGACGAGTTTTAATCCTCTATTTTCAAATCGTGAGATAATTTCTCCGCTAAGACCTCTCTGTACTCCGTCAGGTTTAACCAATACCAGTGTTTTTTCCATTTTTGCTTGTCTCCTATGTTCTATTACTGTGGAATTAGGTTCGGGTCAATTACTGAGCTATATTACCCTGTTTCTTCGGGCCGCCAATGCTGGGTAATTTAATGTAGTTGGGTTGTAATTCGTCTATGTTATCAGACTGCCCGTTATTTAATCTTTGAGTGCCGAGTTTTGCAAGAGTATATAGCCTGTCTGATGGTTCAGTATGTATGATTTTGGATAGTTGGCCGAGAGATTTTTCGATGATCTCAGAGTGAGCTAGTAGCCCTTCTCCACAGAATATCGTAGGTTCCTCTATAGTAGCTATTAGTTCTAGCGGAGATGTTATGGAGTCCTCTGCTACTCGTTCGGAGTTCTTGTTAAATAGGGCATATGCTACGTCAGATCTTCCGGATGGTATTATTGCACAGACTGCCATGCCATTCCCTAAATTCGGAAATGCCTCGAGGTCTAATGTCCCTATGCTGGCGATAGGCGTGCTGCTGGCTATAGAGATTCCTTTTGCCACGCTCATCCCAACGCGAAGAGAGCTAAAACCTCCAGGGCCTGCGGCAACGCAAATTCCTTCAAGGTCTCCCAAGGATATATTAATTTGTGCTAATAGCGATGATACGGCGGGCATGAGCTCGGCAGTGTGACTTGAGGTCGAATGCCATGTTTCAGATATAAATATCTGATCTTGGTTGGATAGGGCTACTCCAGCGTTTGATGTTGACGTATCTATGGACAGGAACATTTTAAATTATGAGAACCTCAGGGTCGTTTATATCTAACATCTGTTTTATTAGTTCAGTGTATTTTGCTGGGGCATTTCCTATTTTGACTTGACGCAAATCTTCTCGGTTGTTGGTTAGTTTATGGTATATACAACCACTCAAGGATGATTCTATATCTTCTAGGTTGCAGTACCCCATATTGATCCACAAGGAGGTGTCTGGGAATATTTCGCTCGCTTTATCTGCCCATTCTACTATGGATATGCCGTCTGAAGTTAATTGTTCGTATAGGCCAATGTCCCAAGCTTCCAATGGGTCGTTGATCCTGTATAAATCTGCGTGGTACACCATCATACGCCCTTGATATTGGGTCATCAAAACGAAAGTTGGGCTTCTCGTGTGGCCCTCTATTCCCGCACCTGTGGCTATCCCTTGGGTTAAACAGGTTTTTCCCGAACCTAGTTCACCAGTAAGTAAAAATATGTCGCCCAGTTGGGCATTCTGGCCCATGATTCTGCCTAGTCGTTCAGTGGAATTAGGGCTAGTTGTTATGATATTTAATGATTGTTTCATAATTATGTGAAATGATCCCAGCCTTGTCGGGTAGCAACTCTTTCCGAGCCGTCTTCTCCTACT
>Ga0114932_10000837_pt1 | contig 36311 bp, 32 predicted proteins | sample 2SBtaG_2_FD_87286 | JGI IMG/M metagenome (GOLD analysis project Ga0114932, IMG submission 87286) | Deep subsurface microbial communities from Kolumbo volcano to uncover new lineages of life (NeLLi) - 2SBTROV12_ACTIVE470 metaG | ecosystem: Environmental > Aquatic > Marine > Volcanic ...
AACAGACCATCCAAGGCAGCTTCGCCTTCAAGCCGGCGAACCGGGATGTGGACATCATGCTGTTCCCGGCCATTGATCCGGGCAGCAACAAAGTTGCCTGGCAGGTGGCGCTGCGGGTTGCGGACTTCCGGTTTTCACAATTGATCAAGGGTGCAGGCAAGGTCCTGGATACCCTGGCGCCGGATGAGTTTCTGTTCACGCTCTCCATGGCCGATCTTGAATTTCCCGAAGAGAACCTGCCGGCTGGTGCGCTGCGCTTCTATGCGAAGACATTGGGTGACGGGTTGAGCCGCGTCACGGTACCGGAGAAAACGCTGGCTTTGAAGCCGGGCGCCAACATGCACGCTTTGCAGGAATTCGCGGAAAACAAGCTGATGGCGAACGCCCGGCAATTGACCGGCATGAAGGAAAATGCCGTGTTGCTGTTCGGCTCCTTGGGCTCGCCCTTGCTGAATATCCTGTTCGATGTGAAGTCCGAGCAGTTAATGAATATCCGCAACGCCGGCGTCAGCGCCGATATGCTGATCAAGGCCTATTTCCCGCCCATATCGCCCTGGTACCTGCCATCCACGGACCGCTGGAAGGTCAAATCCTCGCAGCTGGTTTTGTCCATGGCCGGTTCCGTGGGGGTCAGTGGCGCGGTGGTGTCCGTGTGCTTTAACGCGTTGGTCCCGACCAAGCTCGACGGCGCCGACATGCTGTTCAATTCCTATGTCATGTTCACCGGCGGGATTGGGGACGGTGGCGATTCCGGGTGCGGCGCTGCCGGGGCCGGGGATTCCATCGTCGGCACGGCCAAGACCGTATCGGAAAACCTGCAGGCCTTGGTCAACAAGGACCGGGAACGGCGGCGCAAAAACCGCGAAGCCATCGCCCAGGCCGCCGATGAAGACGAAAAGCAAGCGGCGAAGAACGGTGACGGCAAAGCCGGAGAGTCTACAGAAGATAAAGGCGAAGGGTACGAAGCCGCCGTCGACAAGATGTTTACCAATGCAGGCGCGGAGGACGCCAAGAACGATAAGAAACACGCGTCCAACATGGAAACAAAAGACGATGACGGGACTGAGAATAAGGACGACAAGAAATCCGGTAAGAAAAGCAAGGCCGCCAAGGTGGCCGCCTATTTCAAGAACAACGTCGGCCTGACGGCGGAAATCTTCGGCCAGATGGTCGGTGAATGGAACGAGCCCTTCGATGTCAAAGGCATGGCGCTTTACGACACGCGCATGAAGGTGTCCATCGAATATTCGGGCGGCGTCCCGGATTTCACCACGGGTCTGTATGCCAAGGGCAAATACAAGGGCAAGGTCATGGGCTTCGGCCTGAACTGCTATTGGCAATACGTGACGACGACAACCGAAGGCGTGCCCATTTGGGCGTGCATTCCCGGCGTCACGGCGGATATGGAAAGCGTGTCGGCCAATGACGCCGTGGAGCTGATGAAGCTGGTGGCCTGCGCCATGAACCCCTATGCCGCGGTGACCTGCGCCGCACTTCTTGCCGCCAATGACGTCAATGTACGCACCGGCGGTCGGGACTATGCGGCCCTTTTGAAGCTGCCGCCCGAGGTCAATGACATCCTTTACTTCAAGGACTTCAAGGTCAGCTTCGCCGTCCCTGGCAAGGGTGACGACGAAGACCTGGGCATCGAGGAAGGCGTGGCCGCTTCGGGCATGCTGCACCATTACAACAAGCTGCTGGGTAAGGGTTACGGCGTGTTGAATACGTCGGGCCTTATGTTCAGGGTCTATGTGCCCGGCTTCCAGTTCAGCGGCATGACCCTCAAGGACGCAACGGTCGAACTAAGCGCCAATCTGGATGACGAAAGCCCGCGCTTCACCGTCGAAGGCGGCGTCCAGGGTTTTGAGGATGGCCTGGACCAGCGCCTGAAGGTACGTCTGGATAAGTACCGCATGGTGGGCATGGTCGATTCGAAGCTGTTCAATTTGTACGAGGCCCGCGCCGCCGTGCTGGCCGATATCCGCCAAACCGGTGATGACGTGATCAAGGAGCAAGGCTGGTCGGCGGATTCCGACGGCGTTATTTCCACGGCCAAGGACGACAAGCTGGTGCTCGGTATGCGCCCGGCCAAGCGCTCCAAGGACAAGGACGCCAAGACCACAGATGAGGCCCAGGACGTGGTGCTGGAGAAAAGGGGCGACGCGTCGAGCTATCATCAGCAATGGATCTTTGATGAGGGCATCATCGCCAGCGCCGAGAACGACAAGGTACTGACGGTGGTCAAAGGCAAGCTGAAGGCCCTGCCGGAAGACAAGAAGCTCGAAGACGAGCAGACCTGGGAGTTACCGGAAGACGGCAGCATCAATCACCCGGCCACCAACAAAGTGTTGCAGATCAAAAGCGCCAAGGACGGCGCCGCAATCGAATTCAAGACAGCCAAATACCAGGATTCGAAAATTCCCGTGGTCGGCATGGCCGCCTTGTTTAAGGAAGACTTCAAGAACCAAATCGAGACGGCGGCCAGCCGGGTCGCCAACTCGTCCCACGAAGAACGCAAACAGGTCATTCTCAAGGGCGTCGATGTAACCAAGCAAGCGGCGGTAAAATTGGCGGCGGTGGCAAAGGACGCGGCCAAGAAGGAAAGCGACGGACGGACGCTGCGCAAGGCCTATGCGGTGATGAAGTCGGAAATCGACCGCGATCTGGGGCGCATCGACAAGGCCTACAAACTGGCCAAGGCCGCCACCCAGAAAACCAAGAAAGGCAGCGCCGCGACGGCCAAGGTATTGGGCCAATTGAGTAAGGATTTGGCTGTGCGGATCAATGCCGACGTGCGTCAGGCATTGGCCCCGAAAATTGCCGCCATCACGAAAGGGATTGGGGCGCATCTTTCGCGTATTGACGTGGACGGCCCGACCGCGCGCGCCAATGTTTTGGGTGCGCGTATCGCCAGCAGCAAGGCCGCGCTGAAAACCGTTGAAAAGGGTAAGAATTCGGCTTGGCGCGAAAATGACCGGGCGAAAAAGCGGCGCGCGCAAGCCCTCCAATTGCGCAATTCCCTCACCAAGCGCATGAACGACTTGAAGAAAAAATACAAAGTCAGTTCCTTGCCGCAGCCGAACGCGCAACATGCATCGCGGTTCGGGCCACGGCTGAACCTGGTTCATGGGCTCATGCTTCGGGTTAACTTTCTTGATGACGTGAAAAAGAAGGTCGACGGCGCCGTCAATAAGGCGACAAAGGGACGCATTCATGGGCTGCATTCGAGCCCGCCGGCACCGGGCCGCGGTATGTTTTCGAAACACCCTCCGCCTTCACCAGGTGTTCTGGGTTTCTCGCCCGTTAAAATCCCCAGTAATGCGAAGGCGCAGGCACAGGCGCAATACAATCTTCTGAAGGCGCAATTGGCCAAAGCGAAGAACGATTATGCCTACTTCGGCAAGGAAATGGACCGGTTTGGACCATTGCATGGCAAGTTCAATGCGAAATTCACAACGATGGACCAAACGATCAAACGCCTTGAAAAAGAACTTAGGTCAGCTCAATCGAAAGCAAAATCAAGCGCCGGACAAGCTGCGGGATTGATCTCAAACCTGAAATCCGCCCAAGCGTCAATAGTGATCACCAATGTGGCGTTCACGTCAAAGCCGGAAGATCTCTTCAAACATGGAAAAGCCGGCGTTCAATTGGCCTATAGCTTTGTCGGCGGCAAAGGCAAATCCCCGCGCCTGGACTGGGATTTTAACAAGCCGAAACAAAGCGTTCAGAAAATGGCCAAATATTTTCTCGGCCACAAAAACTTATTAGCTCTGGAGAAGAAATCGAAAGCCAAGCCGGCCCCGGTCAAAGCCAAGGCCGGAGCCTTGTGGGTTGTCCGCAAAGACGGAAAGTTGGATTACTTCCATCATAACGAAAGCTACAAATTCAAAACCGCCAACAAGAAGATTGGCACGGGCTGGCATGGCTTCGCCCATGTCTTCAGTGGCGGCGGCGGGTTGATCTATGCCCTCAAAAAGAACGGTGATTTGTTCGCTTACCAACAGAACGACAAACAAAAATTCGTGTTTACCAGCGTTCATATTTATCGCGGTTTGGTCAATGTACGTGACGCGTTTTCGGCCGATGGCATTATTTATATCGTCAAGAATAATGGTCACTTAAGGCTGTTTCGCCATGATTCCAACTTCGGATGGAACTTAACCAACCATCCCATGGGTGACAGTTGGAACGTCGGGATCAAACGGGTCTTTGGAACGGGCGGTGGAAACCTGTTTGCCGTTCGCAATGATGGATCCTTGGAAGCTTACAAACACCACGCCGGGCTGGGGTGGCTTTACACCAATCGAAAAATTGCTACGGGGTGGGACAAAGACACCGCCGTCGTTGGCGGTGCGGGCGGGGTGATCTATTCGGTCGCCGCAAATGGGCATTTGCTCTATTCCCAGTTGGGTGCTGAAAACAGGTTTTCCGTTTACCGAAAGAAAATTGGCTCCGGTTGGGGCCCCGCCCATGTAAAAGAATTGTTTGCCGCCGCCCCCGGGTTTGACCCACTGTTTACCCATCCCAGCATGATCCGTCAGGCGACCGAGACTAAGGATGGGCTGGTGCGCGGGCTGTCGGCCAAGAATGTCGGCGGCATGCCGAAGCCGCCTATCGTGCTCAATGACATGTTATTGTTCAAAGCGCATAACGCCTATCTCTCGGCAGACCGGACCGGCGTCGTGCAGATGGATGGATTGAAGCCGCAAGCCCGTCATCAGCTGGTCATTCTGGACGCCAAGGCCGGCGCGCCAAACAGGAAGCCCCTGCACTTTGGCGGCACCCATACCTTCAGAACCTTCACGGCGCGGCGGTTCCTGCAAGCTTGGCCCGGTGAGGATCACGGCAAAATCTACCGCTACGTGGCCAATCGATATGTCTGGGACGATTACGGCATGGGGATCAAGCGCAACATGGAAATCAGCCGTCCAAAAGTACCGGACAAAAGTTGGGTGTTCTTGGGAGATTTGGCTTATGGACACCGGGCGCGTTTCCCCCATCTAGGCGTTGTCTTCAAGGACGACAAAAATATCTTTCGCCGGCCCGTTGATTATTGGGGGTTCTGGGATCCGAAACCGGGCCATCGCATGAATATGGCACAGTTTAAGTGCCCGGGCGGCTGGGTGCCCATGGGCGTCTTCGCCTTCAGGGAATGGGGGCCCTATGAAGATAAATCAGATGTTCATCAAGGGCGCTGTATCCGTAATACGTATGCTGATTTCCTCAAGGGATCGTGGTGGGATGCGACGTTCGCGGTATGGCGCGAAAAGAGCCAAGGTAAGTATGTGACGGTTCTCAATAAGGATGCGTCGATAAAATATCCCTTGGCATTCGGCCACCGCCTATGGGCCATGCAGGCCCTGCCCACAAGCCGGCATCCTAAAACCTGGTCGAACGGCTCTTGGTTCTTGAACAAACGGTTTTTTGAGGACTTCTCTTATTACGCCGAGAAAAATCAGGTCCGCGCGCGGGTCGGCAAGACCGGCAAGGGCGTCAAAGAGTGGCGTTTCCAAATCCTCAATGCGGCCAACGTGAAGGACCGCAGGCGCATGGGCAGCGGCGGCAAGATTAAGCTACGCAGCATCGCCACGGGCAAATATGTGAGAACCAACGGCCGCACCGTCATTGCGAATGTCAGCGCCAAAGACGCCACCGTGTTCACCGTGCGGTCCATAGGACAATGGAAATGAGAGTATTCACACCGACGATCTTAATGGCCGCCCTGGTATCTTTACCGGCCGCGGCTGCAACCAAGGACGCCGACTACAAGAACTTGTTCGCAAAGGCGCAGAAAGCCTATGCGACGGCCTCCGAGGGTACCCAATTTGCGAACACCCAGGTGGAACAGTTGCCGGCACATCGAAAGAAACTGCTGGTGGTCAAATCGGCTGTCGAGAAGGCCGACGCCATCGTCAAGGACGACCTCAGGCGCATCGCGGCGCTTCGCAAATACTTGAAGGAACTGCCGGGCTTGATGAAAAAAGGCGAGGCCCAGGTTAAGAAGGACATCGCCGACGTGAAGCTGTCCAGCGGCGTTCATATCCGCAAGGCCATGTTCCGCATGACCCTGGATTTCCGTGGCGACCAGGGCCGCGACGGGGCGCTTTGGTTGGATGCCAATGTGTTCGGCATCGACAAGCAGATCAAGACGGCTTGGAATTTCGACGACGTGAAGCCGCAAATGGAAAAGCTCGGCCGTTTGCTGGCGAATATGGCGCTGGCCGAAGCCAACTATAAAGCCAACCAATTGGGCATTGATGTCAACCAGGTCAAAGCCGCCGCCACCGGCACGGGCAGCGTCCTGAAAGCCGGCTGGAAAACCACCAAGGACTTTGTCGATCATGATGTCGTCACGGCGCTAAAGGGCCTCAAAATTCAAGTCGACCACGCGGGTAAAAACTAACAACGAATTTGGAAAATATTTTTTTCCCGCGTGCTCATTTCGATTGGCCTCGGGGCCGTCATCTAGAATAATCCGTGCCTGATCATTAATTCGAAAGGCCGGCCATGAACGACGATGCCATCGCCAACCTCGCCGATCCGACAACGTTGCGTGTCGGCATCAACCTTGGCAACATTCTGCTGGTCACCGGCACCAGCGCAAACGGCGACCCTGAGGGTGTCGCGCCGGACATGGCCCGGGCCCTGGCCGAGCGCTTGGGCGTCGGTGTCAAGTACGTCACTTACGCAACCCCCGGCGAAGTCGCCGACGCGGCAGAACGCGGCGAATGGGATATCGGCCTGATCGCCATTGAGCCGAAACGCGCCGAGGTGATCGCCTTTTGCGACGCCTATGTGGAGATCGAGGCAACCTATCTGGTGCCGGAAAATTCTCCCTTCCAGACCATGGACGATGTCGACCAGCCGGGCGTCCGCATCGCCGTCTCGGAGCGCGCCGCCTATGATCTGTATCTCAGCCGCACCTTGAAGCACGCGACGTTGCACCGCGGGCCGGGCCTTGCCGGCGCCTTTGAATTGTTCGTCACGGAAAAATTGGACGCCCTGGCCGGCCTAGTGCCGGCGCTGAAGGAAAATACGGCGAAGCTGCCCGGTTCCCGGGTCATGGACGGCCGTTATACCTCGGTCCGCCAGGCCATCGGCACGAAACATGACAACCCGGCACTGAACGCCGCCGCCGAGGCCTTCATCAAGGACGCGAAGGAAAGCGGCCTGGTTGCCGAACTTTTGGAGAAGCACGGCGTCAGTGGGAAACTGGCGGTCGCCACCGATTCCTGAGGCATCGACGCCGTAAAATCAGTGTCATCGACAGGCTCCGGCCAATCCGTGGCGGTGTGCCCGGTGGGCAGCAGATCCTGCGGCGAACCTGCCGGGCCTCGACAGATGAAAATCGAAATTGCGGCCGTGGAGATGGTGCCGTCGATAGACGCTTATTCGGCCGCCGCCGCGGCTGTCATGAGCGTCCACGCGAGGGTGCCGCGCCGTTTCAGGTTGGCCTCAAACTCCTCGGGGAAATTCGGTGCCACCGCACCGACGACCACGTCGTTCGCCAACAGGGCGTCGGACCAGGCGCCGACAAGCGGGAAATCGCGGAGAAGTCCCGTTTGCATAACGTTTTCCACAATCGAGAAGCGCTGCAGGAAAGGCCCATAAGCGGCGTCGACGAGGCACAGGCTGCCGCCGTTAAAATACGGCCCGTCGTTGCCGCGCTCCCTGGCGATGGCGTCCTCCAACCGCGACAGACGTTGGCGGGCCGTCTCCAGGGCGCCGGGCAATGCCTCTTCCGAGCGGCAATAGGTGACGGCGTTCAGGCCCGGGCCGCCGACGAACGTGGTCAGAAAATCCGTCCAGGCGCGATTTTGGGCGCGCTTGATGGGATCGGCCGGATGCAGCCTGGGCTCAAACATTTCATCAAGATATTCGGCGATCGCGTTCGATTCGAACAGCGCCACATCACCGACCTTGAGGACCGGCACCTTGCCGTGCGGCGAGATCTTCAAAAACCAGTCGGGCTTGTCGCGCAGGTTGATATAGGTGACATCGAAATCGATGCCCTTTGCGCGCATTGTAATGACAGAGCGCTGCACCCACGGACAGGTGTAAGAGCTGATCAGATGATATTTCTCGGCCATCGGTTTCTCCGTCCATACAGTAAAATCGCAACAGGGCGAAACATCCTAACTTCACCGCATGCGCCCCACAAGCCGTCCTCAAGTTTGGCAAAAATGGCTTTGTCAGGACGGTGGTTTTTGTTGATGATGGCGCTTGCGCCTGAAACCCCGGAGCCCCCATGTCCGATCACCCCGCCTACCGGCTTATCAGCTTTCCCGTCTGTCCCTTCGTGCAACGCTCGATCATCATCCTTCGCCGCAAGAACATACCCTATGAGATCGAATACATCGACCTCGCCGACAAGCCCGATTGGTTCTTGGCCATCTCGCCGGCCGGCAAGGTGCCGGTGCTGCTTACCGACGGCGAGGCGATCTTCGAATCCGCCATCATCAACGAGTTTATCGACGAGACCACGGCGCCGCGCCTGATGCCCCCCGATCCCCTAGAGCGCGCCAAGCAGCGGGCCTGGATCACCTATTCCCAGGACCTGCTGCGCAACCAGTTCATGATGATGACGGCGACGGACGGCGATGCCTTCGGCGGGGCCAAGGACACCATGATCACCAATCTGGCGAAGCTTGGCGAACTGGCGGCCGGGCGGCGCGACGGCGCCAAGGGTATCGACCTCCTGGACGCCTCCGTGGCGCCCATGTTCGTGCGCCTGAAGCTGGCCTACGACGTCTGCGACGAGGCCCGCGCGCGTCTTGGCAATGACACGGGCCTGTTCGACTGGATCGACTGGCTGACCGCCACCGACGAAGTCGAAGGGTCGGTCCTCGATAACTTCGCAGCGATCTGGAAGGACTACTTCCTGGCCAAGAACAGCCACTACCTGCAGCACCGCGAGTCCGCCTGACGGAAACACCGCTCATGACCGACACCGTCGAATTCCAATGCGCCCACGACATCGTCATCGACGCCAACCCGGAAGCGATCTTTGATTACGTCACCAATCCGCAATCGTGGCCCCAGTGGATCGCCGCCTCGCACCGGATCGACAGCGCCGACCGGCCGATGACCACCGCCGACACGTTCAGCGAAACGTGGTCAACGCGGACCGGCGCGGTGACCCTGGACTGGGTCATCACCACCTGCGAACGCCCCACCTGCTGGGTCGGCGAAACGGGTGCCGCGTTCCTGGGGCCGATTATCGTGCGCTACGATATCGAACCCGCCGACGCAGGCCATCGCTTCACCCGCACCGTTTTCAATCCGGCCCGGCCGAAGGCGCCGACGCCGGCGCAAATTGAAGCCGTCGATGATGAGGCGGCGACGGCGCTCGCCAACATCAAACGCAACGTCGAAGCGCAAAAATAGGGAGCCGACCATGGCGTCAACGGACAGACTGGACCACACGGTCATCAACGTGAAATTTGAAATGGACGCGGCCGAAACCCTGTTCGGGCAACTGGGGTTTACGCTGACGCCGCGCGGTTATCACACGCTGGGCTCCATCAATCACCTGATGATGTTCGGCACCGATTATCTGGAACTGCTGGGCCTGCCCGACGCCAACGACCCGTCGCGCAAGGACATTGCTGAGAGGCCCGTCGGCATCAACGGTCTGGTCTTCAAGACCGAGGACGTGGATCCGATCTTCGAGCGCCTGCAAGCGGCCGGTTTCGACGGTGACCCACCAAAGGCCTTCTCGCGGCCCGTCGACGTGGCGGAGGGCCAACGGGACGCCAAGTTCCGCACGGTGACGGCGCGGGCCGACGTGTTCCCGGGCGGGCGCGTCTATTATTGCGAACACGGCACCCCGGAACTGGTCTGGCGCCCGGAATGGCAGAGCCACGCCAACGGCGTTGTCGCCATTCCGGAGTTCGTCAACGTCGCCGAGGACGCCGACGCGGAAGCCGAGCGCTTTGCCAAGTTGCTGGCCACCCAGGTCGAATTCGACGGCAACGGCGCGCGGTGCGCGGTGTTGGACGGCTGCCGGATCACCACCCTGACACCGGATCAATACGCGTCACGCTACGGCGAATTGGCGTCCCCGATGGGTGGCCGCGCCGCCATCTTCGGCGCCCTGGTGTTCGCCACGGAAGACCTGGCGGCACTCAACGATGGCCTGGATGCGGTCGACGGACTGACCGTTGAGCGCTTCCCCAGCCGCACGGTTGTCCGGGTCAATGATTTCGACGCGGTGCTGGAATTCATCACGGCCTGACGCGCCATGCGACGTCCCTGGCCGGTGCCGAACTGGCGGAGCCGTTGATATTACAGAAGAAAGGCCGATCGCCTGCAGCCAATTCCCGTACGAAATGTACGCGGAAGTACGCAAAAGCACCCATTTTTCGCGGGCGCCCGGCAAGATACCCATAAAATCAAATGCTTAGGCATGTCCACACATGCGACCGTTATTGCGACCGATGTCGCATTTGTCCTCGAATGTCCACTTTTGACGTTGTCGCGGCCTGTCTCGGAATATCAGCGTGCGGTCTGAGCATTGGTTGCGCCCGACTCGTCATACCCGGCGCGAGGTCCGGGATGTCCGGGTTGGCCAGACCGATCTGTCATTCCTTTGCGCAACCGGGTTTCAGATTCATCGCGGTGGACGCAGAGATGGGCGCACGACGACGACGCCACTGCCGCCGCATGGTTCACTTCATCCCCGAGCCCAACGCATCGCGTCGGTCCCGGCGGTTCTCCGCGTCGGCAACCGCCGGTCCGGAGTCATCTTCACAATGTAAAATAGCGTGCAAGCCCGGCTTTCACCGAGCCGCAGATAACCGATATGGTGTGAAAATATTCCGATTTCAAGAGCGAATGGCAATTTTCTTTGCCGCCTGTAAGATCGGCACACCAAACGGACGGGAGGACACCATGACAACGCCGATCGTTTCGAGCAACTGGCTCGAGGATCACCTCGACGACCCGAACGTGCACATCGTCGAGGTCGGCGCGCAAAAGCCCAACACGCTCTACATCCAAGGCCACATCCCGGGCGCCCATTGGGTGTTCTGGAAGGCGTTTTGCTGGCACGACACGGACCGGGAGTTCGTGACACCGGCGGTGGCGGCGGAACGCCTGGGCGCGCTCGGCATCGCGGGTGACGACACCCTCGTCCTCTACGGCGACCCGGTCCAGTATGGCACCTACGCGGCCTGGAGCTACATCATGGCCGGGCACCCGGATGTCCGCGTCCTCGACGGCACGCGCACCAAATGGATCGCCGAGGGCCGGCCGCTGACGGTGGAGGCACCAACGCCAACGCCGGTCACCTATGCCCCCCAGGCCGCCGACGCCTCGCCCCGCATCGGCCGCGACGACGTCCGCGCCGGCCTCGGCCAGCCGGGGCGGTTCCTGTTGGACGTGCGCACGCCGGAGGAATATTCGGGCGAGCGGGTCATGGAATACCCCAAATTCGACCACGGCGCCGAGCGCAAGGGCCGCATCCCCGGCGCCAAGCACCTGTTCTTCAAGGAACTGCTGAACAAGGACGACACCTACAAGTCGCCGGAAGAGCTGCGCGAGGTCTTCGCCGGCGTCGGCCTGAGCCCGGACACCGACGACGAGGTCATCGTCTACTGCCGGCTTTCCCACCGCGCCACGCTGACCTGGATCGCGATGAAGGACATTCTGGGTTTCAAGAACGTCCGCATCTACGACGGGTCATGGACGGAATGGGGGAGTATCGTGGGGTTTCCGGTGGAGAGGTAGCCGTCTGTCGCGGAATGTCCGGAATTAAGACGTTACCGGTCGTAATATATTGAGTGGACTGACTTCGCCTTCTAGCCAATAGCAGCCTCTTTGCTCGCTCAAAGGTCAGTGTAATTGATTTGGCTGAGATACATATTTAAGTAGAATAGCCGAATGAAGAGATCGCACATATTTTCTTTGGCACTGTGCCTCGTTCTTTCCGTACATGTAAAAAACCTCTACGGAAAGGGCCCTGATTTTGACCAAATTGATGAGGTCAAAATGCTCGTACTAAACGGAAAAATGGATGAGGCACTACGTAAGGCGAATGATCTCAAAGTTGGCTATCTTGGTTCGCGTTTCAAAACACTCATTTGGTCGTATGAATTTTATCCTGAGACATATTCTGCCGAGAAATCTCGACGTGAGTTAAGGACGTCAATGGATACCTCATGCAGCGATGCATTTTGGGCAGATTGTCTAACTCTCAATTGGGCCGCATATCAAAATGCGGCAAGGAATTTGATATGCGAACCGGCTGCAAATGCGGCCCAAAGCGAAATCTATCGCTCCAACCCATCTCATTTGCTGACCTCCAGCTTTATCTCAGCGGACGCCTATCTTGAATGGAAACCGGGCGGAAACAGTGAGCAGGATTTTGATGATCGATCATCGTTATCAACATTTCCCCAAATTGCTCGCGATGCGTCTGTAGCTTCTCTAGGCCTTGCGACCACAATCGTGTTTTTCCGGCTTTATCTCGATAAGTTGCTTCCGGAAGGCGTTGATTACAGTTATTTGGTGGTGCCTAATTCAGTTGGAAACTGCTTTTTCGAACTTGCCAAACTTGACCAAAAACGGGGCAAGGCGTTGGCCAATATGACTAATCGAAGCTCATCGTGGTTTGATCTCAATCCCGGCTTGTACTTGCATATAATTAGGATTTTCCAGTTGCTTCCTAATTCAGAGGTAAAACTCGCGGTTGATAATCGCGAGTTCTCGAAATTGGAGGAGATAGTCGCCTCTCGCCTAACAAGATCCGACTTCATTTCCGGCGCAAATCACAGCGCAATAGTTGAAGCTTACTGCCGGTCTGCCTTTACTTTCGCCCCTTGGCAAAGGGTGAAGGAGAGTGAGGCGTATAAGAAATGCGTCGACAAATATTCTTCGGAAAATTGAGCAGAATTGCTGAGTGATAAGGCTCCTTAGGGTCAATCTCAGACAATTCTTCCGGCGCCAATTGCAGTCTGCAAAACGACCAGGAACGGAAGTCATCCGGCATAGGCACGGATTGGCGCTCATTGGAGGATATCAGCCGCCTTTACGCGGGCAACAATCGTTTAGTCTTTGATCCGATCTTGCCGTAGTTCGAAACCGCCGCCAACTCACTCCACCCTCTTCCGCATCAACACCAGATTATCGAGCACCAGGTTGGACGACCAGATGAACCGGGCGTCCCGTTTCGGATCGTCGAAGACGTCCAGGAAATTCATGAACGCCGGTTTGTTGTCGACGCCGACGGTGTCGTTGGTGAATTCGGTGGCGGCGGGCCAGTTGCTATCGTCGAAGTCCGGCGCGGACCAATTTGCCAGGACGGGCCAGTGGGCGGCCGAGAAGTTGCCGCCGTTGTTGACGCCGCGCGTCGAACAGGCCGACGTATCGCGGATGGGACCCACGAGTTTCAGGCAGCTTCGGTCTTGCAGCGGCGCCGTGTAGAACGTCTGGGCCCGCCAGCTTTTGTCGGTGATCGCCACCGTCTTGCCCTTCGCGTCCTTGATCACGGCGACGAACCCCGCGTCACCCGGATGATAATCCCGGCCCCGGCCGCGCTCGGAGCCGAGCCCCAGGTTCTCCTCCCAATCGACACCCATGACCGCGATGGTGAACGGCCGGGCGGCGCGGAAGCGAATGACGGCGCTGTTGAAGGGCGTGAACGGCACGGCGTCGACGGCCAGCAGCCTGCCGTTCACGTAAAGCTCGAAGTAGTTGTCACCAAACAGATAGGCGGTGAAGACCTCATCCCCGCCGGCATCCATCACGGGCACGGCATCCAGATCAAGCTCCGCCAGCCGGTCCAGGCGTTCCCCGCCGCAGGGATTGTAGAGATCGGTGGCCTTCGGCGCGGTCTCGAAGTTCGTTTGTGCCGGGACGGTCCAGGTCTTGCCGTCCGCCGAGGTGATCCGCCCGACGGCGCTTGTCCGCGAACGCCAGCCGCAATCCCTCAGGCCTTCATGAACGGTCTGCGCCCGCCCCGACGTGAAAGACGGCTTCTCCTGCGCCCCGGCGGCGCCGGGGCCGGCAAGCATGGCAAAGGCGACACCGCAGACCATCACCGCTACCCGTTTCACGCCCATGATAACTCTCCGCTGTCACTTCCGGCGCAATCCCCCGTCCCGAACAGCCCGTTATCCGTCTGTCTTCGCAATGATGCCGGCGGCGGTGGAGCAAAATCCGCTACACCGAGCGCGTAATCCCGCCATCGATGCGGATGTTTTGGCCGGTGATATAGCTCGACTTGTCCGATGCCAGGAAGGCGATCAAATCGGAAACTTCGTCGGTGCGGCCATAACGCCCCATGGGAATGCGGACCCGCCGGTCCTCTTTTTCCGGCAAGCTGTCGATGAAGCCCGGCAGGACGTTGTTCATGCGAATGTTATCAGCCGCGTACTTGTCCGTGAACAGCTTGGTGAAGGCGGCCAGGCCCGAACGGAAGACGCCCGAGGTCGGGAACAGGTCTTCGGGCTCAAAAGCCGCGTAGGTGGAGATGTTGACAAACGCCCCGCCGGTTTCCTGTTTCGCCATCACCGGCGTGACGAGGCGCGCGATGCGGACGACGTTCAACAGATAGAACTCCATGCCCGTGTGCCAATCGTCGTCGGTCAGTTCCAGCACCGGCCCCTTGGGGCCGTGCCCGGCGCTGGAGACGACAGCATCGATCTGGCCCCACGTCTCGACCGCTTTGCCGACGAAATCATTCAAGTCATCATTGGATTGATTCGATCCGGTCATGCCCAGGCCGCCCAACTCTTCAGCCAGCGCCTCGCCCTTGCCGGACGACGATAAAATGCCGATCTCAAACCCGTCCGCCGCCAGCTTCCGGGCCGCGCCGGCGCCCATGCCGCTGCCGCCGCCGATGATCAATGCGACCCGTGTATCCGTCATGTTCTAGTTCCCGAATTCCTGTTCAACCAAGGCCGCCCAATAACTGGCACCGTAAACGAAAGCATCGTCGTTGAAATCATAGTTGGGGTTGTGAACGACACAGCCGCCGTCTTCCCCTTCGCCGTTGCCGACGCGGATATAGCAGCCCGGATTGTCCTGCAGCATCCAGGCGAAATCCTCCGATCCCATGGTCGGCGCGAGGCGGGTGTTGACGTTTTCGGCGCCCACGACGGCGATCGCCGCTTGCGCGGCCTTCGAGGTTTCTTCGGCGGTGTTGACCAACACGGGATAGCGCCGTTCGTAGCGGATCGAATGGCGCAGCCCATGGGCCGCGCAAATGCCGGCGACGATCTCTTCCATGCGGGCTTCGATCTTATCCTGCACGTCGCGCTTCAGGGCCCGGCAGGTGCCCTTGATCCCGGCGGTCTCGGGAATCACGTTCATGGTGCGCCCGGCGTGGAACTGGGTGACGCTGACGACACCCGTGTCGATGGGATTGAGGGAGCGCGCGACAATGCGCTGCAGGGCGGTCACGATTTCGGCGCCGGTGGCGATGGGATCGATCCCCTGGTGCGGATGGGCGCCGTGCGATCCCTTGCCGGCAATTTCGATGAAGAACATGTCGGCGGACGCCATCGACGGCCCGGCCTGCATGCCGAAATGGCCGATCGGCATGCCCGGCGTGTTGTGCATGCCGTAGACGGCTTCCACGGGGAATTTTTCGAACAATCCGTCTTCCACCATCACCCGGCCGCCGGCGACGTTTTCCTCGGCCGGCTGGAAGATGAAGTGCACGGTGCCGTTGAAGTTCCGGGTCTCCGACAGATAGCGCGCCGCGCCCAGCAGCATGGCCGTGTGGCCGTCATGGCCGCAGGCGTGCATCTTGCCGTCAATGGTCGAGGCATGATCGAAGCTGTTTTCTTCTAGAATATCCAGGGCATCCATGTCGGCGCGCAAGCCGATGGCGCGGTTCGAATTGCCCACGGACAAGGTGCCGACGACGCCGGTCTTGGCCATGCCCCGATCAATGGGCAGGCCGAAGGATTGCAGGTTCTCGGCGACGATATCGGCGGTCCGGAACTCCTCGAAGGCGGTTTCCGGATGGGCGTGAATGTCGCGCCGGAGGCCGCGGAAATCATCGGCGAAGGCGGCAATTTTGTCCTTGATGGGCATGGCCGTTCAGCCGTCTTCCTGAGAGTCCAGCCAGCTTCGGATGATTCCGTTGAAGGCGTCCGGCTGCTCGACGTTGCACAGGTGCGCGGCGTTCGCCACGACCTCCATGCGCGCACCGGGAATTTTCCCGGCGATGACTTCCGACATGGGCACCGGCAGGGCCGGGTCCAATTCGCCGGGCACGACCAGGGTCGGCGTGGTGATGGCGCCGATCGTGTCGGTGAACGCCATCGCCATGATGCCCCGGCAGCAGCGCACATATCCTGTCGGCGTGGTCGCCGCGACCATCTTGCCGACCTCGGCGACGCGGTCGGGATCGGACTCGCGATAGGGCGCCGAAAACCAGCGTTCCAGGGTGCCGTCCACCAAGGTATGCATGCCTTCGTTCTCGGCCATGGCGATGCGGTCTTCCCACATGGGGTGGGTTTCCGTCGGCACCTGGCTGGTGGTCGCGCACAAAGTCAGGGACTTGAAGGCCGCCGGATGGTTCATGCCGATGGCCTGGCCGATCATCCCGCCGATCGACAAGCCCACGTAATGCCCGCCGGTGAAGCCCAGTTCCGTGGCCAGGCCGACGACGTCGTCGGCCAGCGATTCGATGGTCACGTCGGCGGCGCCGGGATCGCTGTCGCCGTGGCCGCGCTTGTCCATGCGCAACACCCGGTATTTGTCCGTCAGGGCCGAGATCTGGCCGTCCCACATGGAATAGTTGGTGGCCAGGGAATTGCCCATGACGACGCCGGGCGCGCCGTCCGGCCCGTCGATGCGGTAGTTCAGCGCGCAGCCGTTGATTTCGATCTTGCCTTGCATTGGTCGTTCCTCCCCGTCGATCAACATATGGTGGACTTCATATATCGGGTGGCCGGGCGCGACGCAAAACCCAATTTGGCGGTCATCGGGGGAAGACGGGGGCTTACACGATACCGCCAGGGCAACCCGGCCCGCCGTCCTCAATCATAGGAAAATGCCGGGAACCAGTTCTCCGGCCGGCCGGCTGGGGCCAGGTCGTAGACACTCCACAATGGCCAGATCTGATCGACGTGGCGCGGGTGCTGGCCTTCTTCACTGGCCGCATAAAACAATTCCGACGCCCAGGTGTGAAAGATGCCATCGGCTGATTTATGGAAGACGTTGACCATCGGGACCTGGTTTTCTTCGCCGTCCTCGGATTTGTAATCACTGTTGTAAGTGGTCCGGCCCGACGACAGGAATGTCAGGTTCGACCAGCCGCGTCCGTCGGCCCAGGTTTTCAGTTCCCCTGGCGAGGCCTTCGCGACGACGGCGAAATTCAGGTTCGCCTTGATGTGCGGCGCCCCGCCGTTGAGGCTGTCGATGATCGACGTACACGCCGGACAGGCATTGCCGCCGGATTTGTACATGAAGCTGTAGACCAAAAGGTTATCGCTGTTGGCGGTGAACAGCGCCGACAAGGCGACATCGTCGCCGTCCAGATTTTGAAAGACATAATCCTCCTTCAGGGCGCCGCCCAGGGGCAGTGCGCGGCGCAAGGCCGCGACATTTTCAGCCTGGCGGCGAAGCGCGATTTCCTCGCCAAGCAAGGCGTCCCGTGCGGCCCGGTAATCGGTGCCCTCGCCCGGGAACGTCACATCATGATGCTGACCCATGGTTTTTCTCCCTTCGTTCAATCTTGAAGTTTGGTTTCATCGAGATAGTCCGCGAGGGCGTCCAACTGGCCGTCCCAGAAAATTTTGTAGGCGTCGATCCAGTTGGCCGCCGATTGCAGCGGCGCCGGCGCCAGCCGGCAGCGCACGACGCGGCCGTCCTTGGTGCGGTGGATCAGCTGCGCTTTCTCCAGCACGCCCAGGTGCTTGGTGACCGCCGGCAGGGACATGGCGTGCGGTGCCGCCAATGCGCCGACCGTCGTCTCCCCCGCCGCCAGCCTGGCCATGATGGCGCGCCGCGTCGGATCGCCAAGCGCCGAGAAAACGGTGTTTAATTGGTCATCATTATATTTAACCATATGGTTAAATATATGGTCTCGACAATGATTGTCAAGAGGTTGGAAGGCCGGCATGAAAATTGTACGTGATCGGGATGTCCGCTTAAGATATTGAACCGATAAAAATGTCAGAACCATCGGGGCGACAGCCGTGAAAAAAGACCAACCGCTTTTCATCAATTCGGAACTGGACGCAAGCTCGGTGCGTCTGATCAGCGAGGGCCTCAATCACCTGTCGCAGGGCATTGCGATTTTTGATCTTGAGCTGGACCTGGTGGCCTGGAACCAGGCGGCGCAGACATTGCTGGATTTTCCGCCCAATATGCTGAAACCCGGCACCAACCTGGCTGAGTTCTTTCGCTTCAATGCCAAAAGAGGTGAATACGGCGATGGCGATGTGGAAACACAGGTCGCCGAACGGATGGCCTTGGCCAAACTGTTCGAGCCGCACAGCTTCGAGCGCGTTCGCCCAACCGGTGAGATTTTGGAAGTTGTCGGCGCGCCCCTGCCGACGGGCGGATTGGTTGCCACCTACACCGACGTGACGGCGCGCCGCCGGGCCGAGGCCCTGTCAACGGCCAACCGCATCCTGTTTCAGCAGACCATCGACGCGGCGCCCATGGCGGTGACGATCAAGGATCCTCAACAACGCTATGTCTTCGTCAATCGGTATGCCGCCGAACGTCATGGCCTGCAGCCGGAGGAATTTGTCGGCCGCACCACGGAGCAGGTGTTGCCATCGGAAGAAGACGCGGCCTTCGTCGACGGGGTCGTATCCAGCGACATCCTCGTCATTACCCGCGGTCAACCAATGCCGTTCTTTGAAGAGCCGGTGACGATTTCGGGCACCACCCGTCTGATGATGACGTCGAAGACGCCGTTGTTCGGCGATGACGGCAAGGTATCCTATCTTTTGACCGTGGCACTGGATATTTCGGACCGCAAGCGGGCCGAAGACGCGCTGGGCAAGGCGTTGCGGGAAGCCGAACTGGCGAATCAGGCCAAATCGGATTTTCTGGCGACCATCAGCCACGAATTACGCACGCCCCTGAATGCCATCAGCGGCTTTTCTGAAATGCTGATCAGTCAGTTCCATGGCCCCTTGGGGTCGCCCAAGTATTTGGAATACATCGGCGATATTCATGCCAGCAGCGACCATTTGTTGCTGCTGGTCAACGACGTTTTGGATCTTTCCGCCATTGAGGCCGGGAAGTTTCCCATCGACCAGGTTGAATTGACCATCGACGCCATTGTCGATGACTTCAATGCGATCATCGCGGCGCCCGTCTTGCGGAAGAATATCAGCCTGACGATCGATACCCCCGACACCCCACGACCATTAACCGCGGATCGCCGCGCGCTCCGCCAGATTTTTCTCAATTTGCTGTCCAACGCCGTCAAGTACACGCCGCATGGCGGGAAAATCCGGTTTCGAATAAGCCAGTCATCCGACAATACATCCTTTGAAATCAGCGACACGGGCCCAGGTATTCCAGCCCAGAAGCTGCCCCAGCTGACCGATCCCTTCGTGCGCGTTGAAACGGACCCTCACACGACCCACGAAGGCGTCGGCCTGGGGCTGGCCATTGTCAAATCCCTGGTCGATCTTCACCGCGGAAAGCTGACCATAACCAGCGAGGTCGGCGAAGGCACGGTGGTTACGGTGTCGCTGCCGGCCGGGCCAGTTGGAACGGGTTGCTAAGGGGCACCGCCGACGGTTTCCAGGGCGCCCTAGCGGCGCCGTCGAAGCGGGCACGGCGAAAGTGCAGACCGGGCCCGTGTTCCCTATGGATGACATTGTCGAAGCGCACCGGACCATGGAAGAAGACCGGGCGGCGGAGAAGACCGTTGTCGTCCCTCAGTCCATACGGGAATTATAATCCTCAACCAGCTTGATCTGGCCACCCTCGTGAAGATAGGTGAGCAACGGCCGCAGGTGGTCTTCGACGGGCAAGTCCTCAAGCGTCCGCAGCGCCGCGTAGGCGCCTGTCGGATAGACGTAGGCGACCGTTGATTTGGCGAACATTTGTCCCAGGCCTTCCAGGATGCCGCCGGTGACACCGTCGTAGTAGTCTTCACGGAAAATATCCGCCAGGCCTTCGATATCCATGGCCATGGCGACGGCTTCGCGGGTGTAACGGGCCAGGTACTGAGAAACCCGGAAGTGGCGGAAAAACTCAGATATCAGGACATGGTAGCCGGCTTCCGACAGGCGGTTGACGCGCGACAGAAATTCGCTGGTGTCGACTTTCCTGTCATTGGCCAGCTGTGCCATGGTCAATTCGGCCAAGGAAAGAATGGGTTTTTCGGCACCGGCTGTCGCGGCATCAAAGCGCATCTTGGCATGGGCGAACATATCGATGTCGGCCTGTTCGACGGTGTGGAACTTGCCGCGCATGGCCAGCACGCGGTGCCCATACAGCGCATCGGCGGGGATCACGACCTGGCCCTCCGGGTCGAACAGAACGGCGCGGGTCAGGCTGGCCTTGACCAGTTCCAGGGCCATCAAGCGGTTGTCGAATGTCCCCAGCGTCGGCCCGCGCAGTTCGACCAAGTCGACTTCAACGCGGCCCCAACGGAGACCGTCGACCAAGCTTTTCAACAATTTCTCCGGGTTATCGCCATAATGATAGGCGCCATAGATCAGGTTGACGCCCAGGATGCCCAGGACTTCTTGCTGATCGAGGTTGGTTTCATCCAACAACCGCACATGCAGAATGATGTCATCGGGCGGCGCCTTCGGCGTGCTTTGCAGGCGGATCCCCATCCAGCCATGACACTCGGCGCGTTTGTTGAAGCCCTGGGCGGCGACCGTATTGGCGAACGAGAAAAACCGCGATTCGTCGGGGCGATGTTCTTCAATTCTGGAGACGATCAAATCGAACTCACGTTCCAGCATACGAGCCAGCCGCGAGCGCGACACATAGCGCCCATCGGCGGCAGTTCCATAGATCTGATCACTGAAATTCATGTCATAGGCGGACATGGTCTTGGCGATCGTCCCGGCCGCGGCGCCGGCCTGGAAAAACCAGCGGGCGACCTCCTGGCCGGCGCCAATCTCGACAATGGTCCCGTATTTCAAGGGGTCGAGATTGAGGGACAGGGCTTTTTCGATGGGTCGTGACGAATCTTCGGTCATTTCATCGAACTTTCTTCGGCTACGGCAATCGCACGGACCATTTGAGGCCGCCCGCCCGTGTCGCCAGAAGCGCGCAGGGTCGACGGCCTGGCGGATTGGATTTCATTTTACCGATTATTGAAGAATGCCCAACAACGTTCAGGCATTGATTTCGCCACCCGCGGTTAAGCGGCCTCGTCCTTCGGCGGGTCCCCGGCTTCGGCGACAATTTCGCCTTCCTGTTGCTTGAAGCGCCCGTGCTTGGCGTAAAATTCGTCGGTGGCATTGTGCCGCGCGACCACGTGCGGCGCCCCCATCAAAAAGTCAAAGAGCGCGACAACCCCACCGGTCCACATGGTGCGCACCATGGGCAACAGCTTGCGCGACGCGCGCAGCGCGAACTTATCGGCATTTTCCAGGCGGTGGAAATGTTCCCGGTCTTCCAGGGCGGCCCGCACGTAATGGGTGGCGGCCCAATTGCAGCGGTAATGCACGGTGCCGTCGGGCCGGAACACATAGAGCATGTTGGGCATGGCCCCATAGGCCTGGTGAAAGTCGCCGTCCAGATTGTCGACCAAAACCCGGCGGTGTTCGCCATAACGCGGCTTGACCATCTTGGCCGCCTTCACCTTGTCATCCATGGAGCGGTGCGCGCCCAGGCGCTCACCGGGATGGGCCTCGCGGGTGTAGATCATGGCAAATTCCACATCCGGGAAATCGACCTTCAACTGGGCCATGCCGTCGATGTTTTTGGTGTACATGGAACACGTCGACGACCCTGTTTCCAGAACCAGCCACTTGCCGTGATAATCCGACAGCTTCACGTCTTCGCCGGATTCCAGGTCGGTCAGGGTGAAATCCCGGAGCGGCTGGCCGGCGGCGGGGCCGACGAACAGGTCGAAATTGTAATGCCGCACCTTGAAGCGCTTGTTGTTGTAGACAGGCGTTTCCTGATTGTCGGACATGTCGGCTTCCCTCCCTTAAACGGTCGGCGATTTTACCGGTTCCCGATCACCGCGGCAATCGGCGGATGACGGCACGGGTGTCACGTTTTCGTATGTCCGAAAGCGGAAATCAGACCGCTCATCCCCCAATCAGTTGGTCCACCGTCAATATAATGAAAACGGACGACCAGAGATGGCGAACAAACAACACAAGCCGAAACTTTGATCAACACTCCGTGACGTTCACCGCCAGGCCGCCTTCCGACGTCTCCTTGTACTTGCTCAGCATGTCGACGCCGGTTTGGCGCATGGTTTCTATGGCCGAGTCCAGGGGTACGAAGTGGGTGCCATCGCCACGCAGCGCCAGCGACGCCGCATTAACGGCCTTCACCGCGCCCATGGCGTTGCGCTCAATACAGGGCACCTGGACCAGCCCGCCGACGGGATCACAGGTCATGCCCAGGTGATGTTCGATGGCGATCTCGGCGGCGTTTTCGATTTGCGCGTTGGTGCCGCCGAGGACCGCACACAAGCCGGCGGCGGCCATCGACGACGCCGAACCGACCTCGCCCTGACAGCCGACCTCGGCGCCGGAGATCGACGCGTTGGTCTTGATCAGGCCGCCGATGGCGGCGGCGGTCAGCAGAAATTTGTGCAGGTTCTCCGTCGATGCGCCCGGACAGAACTCCAGATAATAACGCAGCGTCGCCGGGATGATTCCGGCCGCCCCATTGGTCGGCGCCGTGACGACGCGGCCGCCGGCGGCGTTCTCTTCGTTGACGGCCAGGGCATAGAGACTGATCCAATCCATGATCGTATGTTCAAGACGCATGTTGAGGCCGCGTTCGGCCTCCAGGCTGGCCAACAGCTGCTTGGCCCGGCGCTTCACCTTCAAGCCCCCCGGCAGGGTCCCCTCCTGTACCAGGCCGCGTTCGATGCATTGGTTCATGGCCCGCCAGATGGTATCCAGTCCGGCCCGCACATCGGCTTCCGGCTGGCGTTGGCATTCGTTCTCAAGCTTCATGCGGGCGATGGACTTGCCGCTGGCCTCACCCATGACCAGCATTTCTTCGGCGGTGCGAAAGCCGTGCGGCATGTCGACGGCCTCATTCAATCCGTTGCGGGCAAAATTGTTCAGTTCATCATCTTCGACCACAAATCCGCCGCCCACCGAATAATAGGTGCGCGACAACAGTTCCTTGCCGCGTTCGTCGTAGGCGGCAAATCGAAGGCCGTTGGCGTGGCCGGCCAAGGGTGGACCGTAATCAAACTCAATATCCTTTTCGGTGTCGAAAGGCACCGGTCGCCCGCCGGCCATGACCAAAAGGCCCGACGACCGCACACCCTCAACCAGGCCATCGATGGCATCGGGATCGACCTCATTGGGCCGCGCCCCCAACAAGCCCAGGATCACCGCCGTATCCGTGCCGTGGCCCTTGCCGGTAAAAGCCAGCGAACCGTGCAGGCGGCAGACCAGGCGGGCGGTCTCATCGCCGGTGCCGGCGGCGTAGAGATCATCTAAGAACCGCGCCGCCGCGACCATCGGCCCGACAGTGTGAGAACTGGACGGGCCGACGCCGATTTTAAACAGATCAAAAACGCTGAGGAACATGGCGAGCCTTCTCAATTCGGGCGAACGGCGACAACGGGGGCCGAATCACGAGGACCGAAAAATGCCGTATTCGGCGCCGCCGGTCCAATGCCTTGCCCCAATGCGGCCCATAGGGAAACGCAATAATGACGTACTCTCAGGCGATTAAGTGTCGCACAGGCGACGGTCAATTTTACCCGTTGTTAAGGCGCCGGAGTCAGGATTACGCTGGGACAACCCATGGGACACGATTGGACCGAATTTTGGCGTCAACAGACGACCCTGAGCGTGGCAACCTGAAGCCCCTACCGCAAACCAAGGATGCCGTCGCTGTCGCCCTGCATCAGGCCCGCGAGACCGACCGGGCACCAAAGGTGGTGGCCGCCGGGCGCGGCAATGTCGCCGAACAAATTCTGCAGATCGCTTTCTCCCAGGGTCTGAAAGTGCGCGAGGACGCGGACCTGGCGCAGTTGCTGTCGGCGGTTGATGACGGATCGGAAATTCCCACGGAGGCCTTTGCCGCCGTCGCGGAAATTCTGGTCTATCTCTATCAGGCCAACGGCGACACGCCGCCCGGATCGGCGACGGGGCCTGACGGTGACGCCGAGCCCGGTTCAGCATCGGCGACCATCCGCGACCTGGCCGATACTCTGGCCGAGAAATGGCGCAGCGACGCGGAGACCTCAACATGAGCGCCCTGCCGGCCGAATTGCAGGTCCGCCTGGATGCCATCCAGCGCCGCGTTCGCACCGCCCGCCAAGCCGTCGGCGGCGGCCAAACCGTCGATCTTGGTGAATTAACCGGCGAAGTTCAGGCGGTATGCGAGGCCTTGCGCGCCGCGCCCTTGCAGATTGACCGCGAGGCCGTGGCCCGTGACATCGAGGCCATCGTTTTGGACCTGAACATGCTTGAACACGAACTGACTGCCCAGAGCCTTCGCCAAAACGACACCGATGCCGGCGATCCGGCCAATGATCCGGCCAATGATCCCGCCAGTGATCCGGCCAGTGATCCGGCCAGTGACCCGGCCAGTGGAACCGACTGATGGACGCGACCGATTATCTCCGCTTCGCCCTGGCCCTGGTGTTCGTTCTCGGCCTGATCGGAATTTTGGCGGCCTTGGCGCGGCGTGCCGGCTTTGGGTTTCCGGCCGCTGCAATCAGGCCGGGCGGCAAGCGCCGCATTTCCGTTGTCGAGGCAACCCAGCTCGATGGCCGGCGCCGCCTGGTCCTGGTGCGCCGTGACAATGTGGAACATCTGATCTTGCTGTCGCCGACGGCGGAGACCGTGGTCGAGACGGGAATCACAGATGGGACGTCCTTCGCTGGCGCCTTGGAAACGGCCCAGGCCGACACGTCGGAGCCCGACCCTTGAACCGGTGCCATCCGCTGATCCGGCCCTGTCTTTGGTTCTTCGGCGGCAGCACCTTGTCCGTTGGCCTGATTACCATGCTGATCGCCATTGCCGAGCCGGCGGCGGCGCAATCCATCAATCTCGATTTCGGCGAGGGCGGCGAGGCGACCGCGCGCATCGTTCAGATCATCGCCCTGGTGACGATCCTCAGCCTGGCGCCGTCATTGTTGGTGATGGTCACGTCGTTCGTGCGCATCCTCATTGTCTTGTCATTTCTGCGCACCGCCATGGGCACCCAGCAAACACCGCCCAACCAGGTGTTGATATCGCTGGCCCTGTTCCTCACCTTCTTCGTCATGATGCCAACTTTTGAGACCGCCTATAACACCGGCATCAAACCGATGATCGAAGAGGAAATCGATGAGTTCGAGGCCTTTGAGCGGGTCTCCGTGCCGTTCCGCGCCTTCATGATGAAGCATGTGCGGGAGCAGGATTTGGCCTTGTTCGTCGATATCTCGGGCGCCACCGATGAACAGGTTCGCGGCGACAATCTTTCACTGCGCATCCTGATCCCGGCATTCATGCTCTCGGAAATCCGGCGCGCCTTTGAGATCGGATTTCTGATCTTCGTGCCGTTTTTGATCATCGATATGGTGGTCGCCTCGGTGCTCATGGCCATGGGCATGATGATGCTGCCGCCGATCATCATTGCGCTGCCGTTCAAGATTATCTTCTTCGTCCTGGTGGACGGCTGGTACATGGTGGTGGGGTCCCTGGTCCGCAGTTTCGGTGGTTAGAGCGGTTATACGTGCGGCTTGGCGCGGCGCGCCACGGCGGCGATTTTCTGTGCCACCTGTTCGGCGGTGAAGGGTTTCGCGATATAGGCGTCGACACCCTGGGCCGCCGCTTCGCCGACCGCGTCAGGGGTGGTTTTACCGGTCAGCATGATAAACGGCACGTCGAGACCGGCGGCCCGGATTTTCCGCAGCACGTCAAGCCCCGACATCTCCGCCATCATCCAGTCGCAGATGAAAATGTCGAACGGCTTCCGGGCCGGTTCCTTCAACAGCCGTAGGGCGGTTTTCGGAGATTGGGTGACGTGGACATTCGCCACCCCAAGTTGCCGCAAAATATGATCGATGATCCGCAGGATCATGTCGTCGTCATCACAGACCAGAATGTCCAAATCGCTGAAGTTCGCATTCTTCGGAACCTGCATGCCCTGTCATCCAAGCCAAAGCGGTGGCTCAACCACCTTTGGAATTTGGCGTACTATCGCCGCCACTGCCGGCGTCGGCGGTTTTCTGAGAGGTCATGGCACTCAGGCCCTGCTCTTTTAGCCGCTTTTTATATTCCGACATGAAGGTCTTGAAATTTTCCGCAAGCTTTACCCGGGACATCACCGAACCTGGGCTGATGAGCCCGAAAGCCGTCGGTGCCGAGACAAGTTGGAAGGCATCCTTCAATACGGTTGTCTGCACGGCACGGCCATACTCCAGCCGTACCTTGGCCAAGGCCCGCTCATTGCCTGAAAGAACCAGCGAAATGGCATAGTTGAGAACCTTCTGGGCCTGATCGGGCGTCACCGGTTCGTCCTTTTTGGCGCCCGACGCGCGGACCAATTTGCGCAGCGACTTCGAGGCATTGGACCAGTCTCCGGCATTCCAATAGATCTCGGCCCGCAGCAGGTCGGCGTCGGTTTCCTTGTCGGGTTTCAAGATCGCCAGGGCGTTTTCGCGCTGATCGAGCCCCATCATGGCGCGAGCCCGAAGGTGCCGGCGTTGCGTCGTCAAGGAATCGGACTGGCCCGCGACATTGGTGGCATCAAGAGCTGCCAATGCCCGATCATAGCGCCGGCCCAGCAAATATACGATGGCAAGGCGCGCGCCGACTTCCGATTTCAAGGTGCCTTTCAGACGGAAGCGGACCTGACCTTCAAGGATTTCCGCCGCTTGATCGAGCAGGTCAACCGCCGCCAAACGGTCCGCCAACTTGCGGATCATTTCATCGCCCTTGGCACCCGCCGGCGTAAGCTCCTTGAATTCCTCGTAGACCGCAATGGCCGTGACCTCCGGCATGGAGTCCGCGCCGTCTTCCAAATAAAGCGTGTTGAAGACGTCGGCCATGTGTTGAGTAACCTGGGGAGCGGCTTCGTTGTCGCGGAAATAGGTCGCCGCCTGACGCAATGCCTGTAATCCGTTGCGGTAGATACCCTCATCCAGATAGAGCCCACCAAGACGGCGCAACAGGCGAAATTCAAATTCATCGCCGCGCCAAGCAAATCGCAGTTTCTCAAGTTCTTCGATGGCTTCCATCGCTGACATGCGCCGCAATTTGAGAAGCAGCTCCATGCGCGCGATGGTCGCTTTGGCGCGCATCGTCCGGTTTCGCGTCTCCTGGACGGCTTCCCATTTCGTGATCGCGCCGTCCGTATCGCCGCCGAGATTGAGAAGCCGGCCTTCAACGAACTCAATCGCCGCCAGTTGTGCCTCACTGGGCTTCAGCGCCTTGAGAGCATCGATGAACGCCTTGGCGGTCTTGATATCACCAATTTCAACGGCGGCATCGGCGACAACGGTGCCCATCAGGAGCTTCAGCGCGCGCGGGTACTTCTGTGTAACCACACCGGTGCGTTTCAATTCAGGCGCCGCCGCAAGCATATCTCCGGACTCGGCAACCACGGCGGCCCGCCAGAAATTCGCCTCATCGCTGCCATCGAGGCTCTCGTGAGTGAAATCGGCGGCCGCGTCCGACAACCGTCCCATGAGATAACTGGCGCCCCCGCGGATCAGACGGAATTCAGGTTGGCCTTCGATCTTAGGCCGTTCCAATTTCATCCGCGCGAGCACCCCAAGGGCCTCGGCCGCAAATCGGTTGGCGAAAAAAAAGCGGGCCAGATTGAACCGTTTCAGCTCCAGCTGCGCACCGCGGGCGGCCGAAATCTCGTCTTGAAGTTCCTGTTTGCGACTATTGAATTTCGCCAGCGAGGGAAGTTCCCATTTGTCCAATTCAAGAATTTTCGTCAACGGCTTGGAGGCGCTCAATTTCGCACTCGCCGCCACATCGGCGGAAACCGCAGACAGGGCCAGTTTGGCACCGGACGTCAATTCCACGCCCTGACGTAGGGGGCGGACCCGCAAATCGTCAACAAGTGGTTGGATGACAATCCCTTGAGCGGTGGGCAAAACCTTTACTTGCGAATACGTGTAAGCCGCCTGGACACCGTGTCCGAGCGGAATGACCGGTACAACCACAAGGTTGTCGCCGACGGCTGGGTCGGTGATTCCCACGGGCTTCCCCGGTTCCGGTACCGGCATGAAAATTCGCGCGCCGACCGGTGAATTCGGTTGGGCTTTGATTTCAATGGGTGTCGATACGATGGGATCGCGCACATTGAAATCGACAATCCAACTCAGGCCATCGCGGGAAAGCCTTGGATTGATGCGGCTGGTCACCCTGATCCGCAAGACCGTCGCCGTCGGCGATGGCGCCTGGTCGATGGACTGAATAACATTGCCGCCCTGTTGCAACAGCGATTGCACATCGATTTTTCCAGCCTTATCGAAGATCAGCCATATATATCCGACGCGCCGAAACACAGCCGCGGCCACCGGTTCATCCCAATCAAACTTGAACCTGACTCCAGCCGCCGCGTTCGGGTCCGCATCCTTTGCCGCTTTCTCACCTTCCGGATTTTCGGCCTCTGCATCGTCATCCTTCTTTGCCGGAGCCCGTTCAACGGATACGGGCCGCAACGCAACGGGTTGTGCGGCCGACGTTGCCTGCGCGGCGGTGCTGGTTTTCGTTTCGGTCTCCGCCGCCGTCCCCGATGACTGCTCGGGCTCTGTTTCGGAAGCCGCCTTTTCGGTTTCCGCCAAAGTTTTACTTTCGACCTTCGCCTTGGGCGGCGCCTTTGCCGGAGCGTCCGCCTTGACCGGTTCTTCGGCGCTCGCCTTGGCCTTGCCACCGACCGGCGCCGGCGTCGCGACGGCTGGCGGATCCGACGTCTTGCTTTCGGTCTTCGCCGTGGGCGCAGACGCTGGTTCTGGCGGCAAGGCGGCAATTTCTTCCGTGCCGCTTGGCCGTTGCACATCAAGCACAACCTTCGAACCTGACAGGAAGTGTTTGATCCGAGAGGACGCCGGAACGGCAACGGACAACACGGTCTCCTTGTCGGCGATACGGGTTCGCACCCCGCCAACCAATGGCGGCGGGGAGCGCACCAAGCGAGCCACCTGCAATCTTGCGGCGGCCGCAAAGCGGACCGTCACAACCCCTTTTGACTGCGCAACCGTGTAATTCACTTTCGCCGGCCAATCGAAAACAATCCTCGTATAAGCCTCATGAACCCCGGTCCTGACACGAACTGTCGGCAGGTCCGAAGTCGCGACTGACTGCGCCGCTGATTTTGCGGTCAGGGTTGATACCGTCAGACTGCCGGTCTCGGTTTGTGGCGCGGCAGGGACAGGCTTCGGCGCCAAACGCGCGACCTCAACGATCACCGCGTTCCCCAAGTCATAACCGTATGTGTCGAATGGCCCGGTCAACCGGAAGGTCACGGAACGGGCATCGGCGCCCGGTTGGACAAGGTTGATATAATCTGACAAGGCCCCGAGCACACGTTGATAGGACGCCTCAATTGGCCGCCCAAAACGGATCGTCAAATTCCGTCCGGCATGGGAAATTTCATGACTAACCGGGCGGTTCCACATGAACACGATCCGTCCGAAGTCGTCACCTTTTGAGGCCCTCACCGCAACGGCCTCGGCATGGGCCGGTTGAACCAGATAGGCACCAACAACCGCAACAGCCAGAATCACCGCTGCATATAGAACCCGGTTCATCGCGATAGCCCGCCAGCCGTCGGCATGATCACAATGTCGACACGCCGGGCCAAGGTATTGCGATCCTCATCGGAAATATCGGGCAGCTCCCCATACCTGCTATCCGCATACCCGAAAGCAATAATTTCATCCGGATATCCGGCGGCGCGCAAGGCATTGGCAACGGTCGCCGCGCGCGCCGTGGAGAGTTCCCAATTTGATGCATAGGCATCGCCGCTTGGCGGTGTCCGATCCGTATGACCGTTGATGCCGATCTCGTTGCCGATGTTGCGGAGCATACCGCCGATCACGAACATCGCTTCCTGCGCCCGCTCGGTCATGGCTGCACGGCCTGATTCGAACAACAAGTCACCGGGAAGCGTGATTACCAATCGATCCTCCAGTCGAATAACCTGGGCGCCTGAGAGAATTTCAACATCCGCAATTCCCTCTCTCGTGACGGATGCCAGATAATCCAGATTGACGGCCGTCTTGCGAAAGATCGTTCCAATATTAAACGTCGCGGTTTGTGCCTTGACCGTTTTCTCCGGTGTCGGTGCCAATGTTCGCGAAAGTGAATCGATGATGTTCTTCCATTCGCTCACTTTCACATTCGACATGGAGAATAAAAGCACGAAGAACGTTAACATCAGGGAAACGAGATCAGTGAACGTCACCATCCACGCCCGGCCTGCTGCCTGACTGGCCAAATTGGATTGATCAACTGATTCGTGCTGTGGCGCTGTCTGTTGTCGCAATTTTCTCACGGCGGAAGACACTTGATCACGTCGCACTGTCGCGGTCCCCCTTAACATTCAAACGAAGAAGGTTTTCGGTATCTTGGCGTACGAAAAACCAAATGGTGACTTCATCAGCCCGGCCCGGCCGGATGCCAACGGAGACACTATCGGGGGGAACACCGCGACGGAACATTTCCCGCGCCAGATTTCCGACCCGTTCGACCTCCATGGTCTGAACCACCGGGAGGGATTTTCCACTGGTATACGGGCTGCCAATTACAAATTCCATATCGAAACGAAGACCCGGCGGCCGCGCCGAGAGAACCGCGACAATGCGATCAAGGACGGGAACCGCAACCGGCCGTATGGCGCTTTCACCATCAACATACATGGCGTTGGTCGGCAATTTGATACGCATCAGGCGTCCCGGCTGGACGATTTCAATTTTGGCGATCTGGAGTGTCGTTGCAAATATCCCGGTGACCTGCTCCTGGAATTGCTGGCCGGCCAATACGTCGCCGTCCTTGGAGGTAAATTCTGTCGGGTCCGTGCTGGGAGGAATAACGGCTTTAAAGGTAGAGGTCAGACTATCCTTAACCGCATTGGATTTCACTTCCTCCAATGTCGAAATGCTGACTAAAACGATGAAAAATGCCAAGACAAGCAGGAACAGAGAGAGGAACAGAGAAATCGAGTTTGATTCGCCGGCCACATCGCCGGTCTCAGACGCCGTCAAGATAACTTCGCGTTCAGTCATGGCCGCCTAGTCAAATGAGGCAAATAATGCGTCGATCTCTTCCTGGGTTTGTGCCTTCTCTTCGAGCTGCGGACCATCCAAAAGATCTTCGTCCGACAACTCTTGATCAGGTTCGTTCTCCTTGGGGTTCTGTTCTCTGTATTTTTCTATCTCGCTGCCAAAGGCTTCGACCAAAACATCGATTTTTTCCTCGATGTCTTTTAGTGCTTTGACGACTTTTGTTGTCCGCTGCCCGGTGATGTCCTGGAAACCGCAGGCTTCGTATATTTGCGTCGTCGCATCCATAATAGTATTGGCCGCGTCGGGCTCGACGCTTTCCATCAATCCTTCGATCTGCTCTGTCGCGTCCATAATGGTGTTGGTGGCATTTTCGGTTGCCGCGACAATGGCATCCAATTCATCCGCCGCCGTCGGCAGATAGTCGTCTTTAACTTCATCGGGGCGCAAGGCGGCAATATCGGCTTTTGCCGCATGAATGTACTTGGCCAACGCCTCAAGCTCACTGTAGAGCTCAAGATCCGTCGCCGTGAGATCGCCTTTCATGGTCGCCATCATACTTTCGACGACCGATGCGATATCCTCGACCCGAACCGTTTCCCCGTGATGTTCGCGGAGCTCATTGAGACGTGTCGTCAGCGCTGAATTGGTTGCGTGCGCGGTCATGCACCCTCCGGGGTGGATGTGAAACTCAGAATTCCCCGAGAACGCTCGCCATTTTACCTTTTAGAGTTTCGGCGTTGAAAGGCTTGACGATGTAATTGGAAACACCGGCTTCTTTTGCCGCGATGACGTTTTCCGACTTACTTTCCGCCGTGATCATGATAAACGGCAGGTGCTTCAATGAATCTTCGGCGCGCACTTCTCGAAGCAGCTGAATCCCGGTCATGGGCTCCATGTTCCAGTCTGAAATCACCAGCCCATAGCTGTCTTGACGAAGTTTCTCGAGCGCCATGGTTCCATCCGTGGCCTCTTCGACATTGTTAAAATTCAACTGACGGAGCAAATTTCGCAAGATTCTGAGCATGGTTTTGTAATCATCCACGATCAGTATTTTCATTCCTTTATCGACAGCCATCGAATACTCCACTTGTTCTCGGAAGGCATTGATTAGCACTTCCTACAATCATCCCCACCTCTTTTTCATACGGCGTTTGTCTATGCCGTATTTGCGAAATGCCTCCAGACATATGCAACACATAGCGTTTGTGCCCTCTTATCGATGCAGGATCAACCCCCAACCTGATCGCCAACCTTTGGCAATTCGCGCAGGCGCCGCAATTCGACCGTCACCTCGCGCGCGCGCTCTTGGCCGAGTTGGGCCATGATGGCAGCCAATTTTCGTTCCTTCATTCCTTCGGCCACTTCAAGCAGGGTATCCATCTCCAGTTCTTCGAAAATTCGCGCGGCGCTCTTCGGCTTCATGTTCTCATAAATTTTGACGAGACTCTTGATCTTTGCGTCCTGCTGGGCATCGAATTTCTTGATCAGGCTGTCGATAGTGAGACGAAGATTTTGCAACTCGGAAATCTTCTTTTCAATGCGCTCTTCTGCCGCTTTCAACAACCCCTCGCGGGATTTCAATTCACCTTCGCGGGCGTCCAGATTGTCACGCCGAACGGCCAATTGTTGGAGGATTTCGATCTCAGCCGGCGTCAACAATGTCGGATCATCGGTAATTAAGCGTGACGGGCCTTCTTCGTCCTCTTCGTCAGAATCTGCATCCGGTTCCTGTTCTGAATCTGGATCATCCGCATTGTTGTCCGGCGTTTTCGCGGGATCGGCACTGGTCTGGGCCTGCGCTTCCGAAACCTGGATGGTGCCCGACAGCCAGCCATCGACACCATCCCATATGTCGCTGATCTTGACCGTCAGCATGAGCGTCGCAAAGAATATGGTGAGCGGAAGAAACCGGATTTTTGAAAAAAATTTCGCCATCATTTCTCGCAATCAAACATTCCCATTGATCTCGTTCAGCCGGCCGAACGAAGCGCCTTCAACAATTCCCGTTCGGCATCCGACATCTGCTCGGGTGCAGGCCGATCCGCTGCATCGGCCTTTGGAGCACTACGTTGACCGGGTTCGGGTGCTTCCTGCACGGCACCTTTTAGCGGCTCGGTTTCATTGGCGGACGCGGCTTTCTGAGTGCCTGCAGGTCGGGGCACGACGCCAATTTCATCACGCGCCGTGCGTACAATTTCCTCAAGCGCGTCGGCCGTTCCATTTCCCCGCTCAACCAGGAATACCAGATCTTCACGCAAGGATTCAGCCTTCTTAATTCGCTCTTGCAACACTTCAATTGTTGAACGCAATTGCGCCGTGCTGTCTTCAGCGCGCATCGTCGCTTCACCAAAACTAAGCGCCAGTTTTTGAAGCTCCTCTTTGTCACCGCGCAACGTCGCGAGCCGCTTGTTCAAGGTTACGGCATAGCCGATCGTCACGACCAAAAGTACAGCAACAAAAATGTCCAATATCAGAGCAAATGGAATATCCATGGCCTCATCAGTTTCGCTGTGAGATGCGAAGATTATAGCAGATCGAATCTAAACCTTGGGTAAACGATCAATTCGGTCCTCAATTCTAATGGCGATATTCTGCCCCTTGCGGCCCATACGGCCGGTGTACATGGGAACTTCACCACAATGCAGTTCGATCGAATCCTCGGGCGCCGTGCTGAACATGATTTGCGAGCCGACTTTAAAGTCAAACACATCGGCTAACTTCATGATTTGCGTGTCGATGACGGCTTCGAGATCAACTTCCGTCATCCACAGCTCCTCTGCGAGGTGCGTTTCCCAAATGGAATCGCGGCCAAACTTCTCTCCCATGAACATCTGCAGCAACAATTCACGAACCGGCTCAAGGGTGGCGTAAGGCAAAAGAAGTTCGAGGCGGCCGCCCCGGTCTTCCATATCAATTCTCAACCGCGCCACGATGGCCGCGTTGGAGGGCCGCGAGATCGTCGCAAACCGGGGATTGGTCTCGAGGCGGTCGAACCGGAAAGTTACCGGGCTCAGCGGCTCGAAGGCGGCACTCAAATCGCCCAGCATGACATGCACCATGCGCTCTACCAGACTGCGTTCGATGGTGGTATAGGGCCGGCCTTCGATACGCATGGCCGCCGTGCCGCGACGCCCGCCAAGCAACACATCGACGATGGAATAGATCAGCGACGAATCGACAGTGATGAGTCCGAAGTTGTCCCATTCCTCGGCCTTGAACACACTGAGCATGGCCGGTAGCGGAATGGAATTCAGGTAATCGCCGAACCGAATGGACGCAATATTGTCGAGCGAAACTTCAACGTTGTCGGAAGTAAAATTCCGTAAACTCGTCGACATCAGCCGAACAAGTCGGTCGAACACCACCTCCAGCATCGGCAAACGTTCATAGGAAACCAGCGCACTGGACAAGATCGCCTGGATACCGGATTTCGACGTGTCGTCTTCGTGCTCTTCATCAAATCCAAGAAGGCTATCGATTTCCTCTTGGTTCAGGACCCGCGTCGATTCTCGCCCGCCACCGGCATCAGCGCCAGCGCCGGCATCATCATCATCGTCATCATCGCCGACCATGGCTTCCCATTCGGCGGCCAGATCATCTTGATCCTCACCATCGTCGTCCCCGCCAAGGGAAGCCTCCCATTCGGCGGCTAGGGCATCTTGATCTTCGTCGTCGTCGCCAGGCGTTGTCATTTATCGAAAATCCCACTCTCAGCTTGGAATCAACCTAGCCCTATTGAATTAACATCTCCTTGAAGAGAACATCCTTAATTTTCGCCGGCGCTGCCGCCGCGTTGACACGAAGTAACAACTCTTCGCGCAATCGATACATGCCGGCTGAGCCTTTCAGGTCGTCAATCCGCAATTCCCGCAGGTAGGTTTGGAAGTTGTCGATGATGCGGGGCATAATTGTATCCAATTTCGCTCTGTCATCCTCGCTTTGTAACTCAAGACTGACACGTATTTTTAAGAAGCTCGACTTGCGGCCGCCGGTGTTCAAATTGACCAGAAGTTCCTGCAAGTCATAAAACACGGCCCGGCCCTGGGATTGTCCTGACTGCTCTCCGTCTTCGCCACCTTCTGCATCCGGATTTGTGCCGATGACCATTTCGATGACCGGGTCCGTCAAACCGGTGAAATAGGCCGCCGCCAATCCGCCGATAACAATAAGAAACAGCAGCCCAATGATGATGAGAACCTTTTTTCCACCCTTCTCGGGCGGCTCTCCACCTTCATCGTCGCCACCACCGGCATCCTGATCGTCTTCGTCGTCATCTTCGTCGGCCATGACCGCCTACCGGTGGTTCCCGCGTTGCGGGCCCACAATTTTCCATCTCGATTTATAGGGATCGATGGTTAACAACTCATTGCAACCGCTTCGAAAATTCATGTTGACGCGTCGCACCATTTTTCCCGTTCAAACCCACCGCAATGACGCCCCGTCACTATCCGCGCAATGAGAAACCGATTCGGTCTAACAATACCAAATCGCGGTGTACCAGAGCAACACGTCCAACCAGAGCAACAATCCCGGCCGGCACGCGGCGACAATCATTTCGGCAAATCCTGCCCGGCGAGGCCGGCAGAAACCATCCATCTGCCAACAAAAACTTCCTGGCACAATTAACAACACTCTGATTTTGCACGATTAATCGGTTTGGCACGCGGCATGCATAAGATTGGCTGGGACCGTGTGGAACGGTTAAGGGAAAGTGGAACGATGGAAACACCAACATTAGTCGCGCTATCAAGGCAGACAGCACTCAGGCGTCAAATGGATATTGTTGCTCACAACATCGCCAATATGAGCACCAGTGGCTACAAGGGCGAACGGATGATGTTCGTCGAACACTTGGTCAAAAGCCAGGGTGGCGAACAAATTCTTGGCGATAAAGTCTCCTATGTACGGGACATCGCAACGATGCGCGACATGAGCCCCGGACCATTGGAGCAAACCGGCAACCCGCTGGATGTCGCCATTG
>Ga0114932_10000839_pt1 | contig 36270 bp, 35 predicted proteins | sample 2SBtaG_2_FD_87286 | JGI IMG/M metagenome (GOLD analysis project Ga0114932, IMG submission 87286) | Deep subsurface microbial communities from Kolumbo volcano to uncover new lineages of life (NeLLi) - 2SBTROV12_ACTIVE470 metaG | ecosystem: Environmental > Aquatic > Marine > Volcanic ...
AAATTCGTTTTGATGTTGTGCACGTGTTTTGGTTGGTTTGGTCACTTACCTAGACAACGACACAACATTTTTTGCTTCATTGATTATCAAATATTTTTCAATAGCACAACGCGTTATATAATATTTGCTTGAATTTATGTTTATCGATATTGATCTGATCAATATTATCTGCAATCCCTATATCGATTTTTATTTTTTTCTTCTTTGCTATGCTGTTCACAACAGAACTCACTTCTTCAACGGCCGTTTTAATGGAAAATGATTCGGGGTTAAACTCCATTTTCCCAGCCTCTACTTTTGCGAGATCCAGCACATCATTGATCAGGCTCAGCAAATGATTTCCACTATTGAGGATATCATTTAAATACTCTTCCTGTTTATTGTTGAGGGGGCCCACCTTTTTGTCAACCAGGAATTCCGAAAAGCCAATAATTCCGTTCAGTGGTGTGCGCAGTTCGTGCGACATATTAGCCAAAAACTCGCTCTTCATACGGTTGGCTTCCTGGAGCGTGTCTTCAAAACGCTTGCGGTCGGTGACATCCCGGGCGGCAGCGAACACACCCTGTAATTTTCCATCCCTGTCGTAGAAAGTAGTGGCGTTATAAGAAACTACGGTTTCCTCTTCGTTTTTATTCTTTGCGGTCAGCTCATAGTCCGTAACCTTCGTCTCTTTTAATACCAGCCGGATCGCTTCTTCGGCTTTTTGCGGATTGGTGAAACAGGATTTGAATGTAGTTCCGATGAGGTTATCCCTGCTTTGTCCTGTGAGTTGTTCCATCTGCTGGTTCACGTCGGTAATGATCCCAAGAGGGTCGGTAGTGATCAGCGCATCAATATTCGATTCGATCAGGGAACGGGTATAGAATTGCTGTTCCCGCAACTGGTGTTCCAGTTTTTTTTGTTCCGTATTATCCCGTGCAGCGGCCAGGATACCCAACGGCTGTCCATGCGCGTCCGTTAAACATACCGGCATTGAAGCTAACAGATATCCTTCTTCCCTGCCTTGTAATCAATATCAGTTCATAACCCATTACCCTTTTTTCATCCTGGGCCTTCTTAACACCTTCGCGCGCCCTGTCGGGTTCCGTAAAATAATCGGAAAAGGGCGAGCCAACCAGGTATTTGCGCGAAAAGCCGGTAAGGCGGGTGGCTTCTTCATTCACGTCGGTAACAACACCATCCGGGGCAATGGCAAAAAGGGCATCGGCAGAGGCTTCAATCAGGGAGCGGTTATAGGCTTGTTGCTCTGCTAACTGTGTCTGCAACCGTGACTGTTCTGAGATATCGCGTGCAGAAGCGAAAATACCCTGAACGTTCCCTTCGGCATTGCGGAAAACCGAAGCGTTGAAAGATACGGTTGTCTTATGCCCCTGCTTGGTCTTGAGCACCAGTTCATAGCCGGTAACGAATCCTTCTGCAAAAGTCCTTTTAACGCCCGTGTCTGCCAGTTCCGGCTGTGTGAAATATTGCATGAAAAGATTGCCTACCAATTCATCACGTGTATATCCCGTCATCCGGCACATTTGTTCATTCAGGTCTGAGATGAAGCCTTCCGGATCCACTGTAATGAGGCCGTCTACTGAAGCTTCTATCAGTCCTCTGTTATAGGACTGGGATTCACGCAACTGCTCTTCCAGCCGAACACGGTCGGTAATGTCGCGGGCAGAAGCGAATATTCCTTTTGTATTGGAGGCTGCGTCCCTGAAAACAGAGGCGTTAAACGATACATGCAGGAACCTTTTTGTACGGGAAATAAGGGTGAGCGCGTATTCCGTTACTACTCCTTTTTCAAAAGTTTCTTTAATACCTTTTTTTGCCTGTTTAGGATCGGTGAAATAATCGGAGAACGGCGTACCGATTAATTCTGTTCTCGAATAGCCGGTCATCTGGCACATGCGGTCATTAACGTCTGTAATAATGCCTGCCGGATCAACGGTAATCAGTCCGTCTACGGAGGCTTCTATCAACCCACGGTTATAAGCATGGGATTCCCGCAGTTGCTGTTCCAGTTTTTTTTGCTCGGTAATATCACGGGCTGCCGCAAATACGCCCTGCAATTTTCGCTGACGGTCGGTAAAGGTCACGGCATTGTAGGCAACGAGTGTCTCTTTCCCATTCTTGTGCCTGGCAGTCAGCTCAAAATTGGAAACAAGACCTTCCCGGAGCACCAGCCTGATCCCTTCTTCCGCTAATGCAGTATTGGTAAAGTAATTTTTATACGGGCTTCCGATCAGTTCCTCCCTTGAATAGCCAGTCAGGGCCTCCATCTGTTTGTTTACGTCGGTAATGGTTCCCAGGGGATCGGTTGTCATCAAAGCATCAATGTTCGATTCAATGAGTGAACGGGTGTATAACTGGGAAGCCTGCAATTTTTCTTCCAGTTGTTTTTGGGCGGTAATATCCCGGGCCGATGCGAATATACCCTTTACGTTGCCCGTAATATCGCGGAAAATGGCTGCGTTGAAGGATACGGGTATTTGCTTGCCTTCCCCGGCGGCTAGCAGTGTAAGCACGTAGTTGGTCACCGCTCCTTCCTTAAAGGTGAGCCGGACGCCGTTTTCGGCCTGTTCTTTCTCTTTAAAATATTCGGGGAAGCTGGAGCCGATTAACTGGTTCCTGTTTTTTTGGGCCATCTTGCACATGGTATCATTCACGTCTGTGATGATCATATTTTCATCTACGGTGACCAGGCCATCCACGGAGGCTTCGATCAGTCCCCTGTTATATGCCCTTTGTTCCGCTAACTGCCCCTGTAACCTGGCCTGTTCTGTAATGTCACGCGCTGATGCGAATATACCTCTGTCACTGCCGGTTTCATTACCGAAGGTGGCTGCATTGAAAGATACCAGTTTTTGTTGCCCATCTTTGTTCCTGAGGGTCAATTCGTAATTGGTTACAGCTCCTTTATCAAGCGTTAACCGCACGCCTTCGGCCGCTCTGGTAAGGTCGGTAAAGTAGTTGGGAAAGAGTGTGCCGATCAGCTCTTCTCTTTTGAACCCTGCCATCCTGCACATGGTTTCATTCACGTCTGTGATCTTCAGCATAGGGTCTACAGTGATCAATCCATCCAAAGAAGCTTCTATCAAACCGCGGTTATAGGTTCTTTCTACCGACAGTTGGGATTGCAGTTTTTCCTGCTGGGTAATATCCCGGGCAGATGCAAAAATGCCCCTGACCTCGTTGAAGTTATCCCGGAACACGGTAGCATTGAAAGACACCCGTATTCTTTTGTCGGAGTGCGTTAGCAGGGTTAATACATAGTTGGTTACTTCCCCTTTTTCAAAGGTTTGTTTAACGCCCAGCTTTGCCTGTTCAGTGTCGAGGAAGAAATCGGCAAATGGCATTCCCAAAAGATCTTCCCTGGCATATTCCGACATCTGGCACATACGGGCATTCACGTCGCTCACCTTTCCGTTCCGGTCTACCGTTACCAGTCCGTCTACGGAAGATTCAATCAATCCACGGTTATAGGCCTGTGATTCTCTCAATTGCTGTTCCAGCTTTTTTTGCTCGGTGATATCCCTTGCAGCTGCGAATACACCCAGGAGTTTGCCTTGTGCGTCGTGAAAGGTAGAGGCATTATAGGATACCTGCGTTGTCTTTCCATCAACGCTTCTGGAAGTCAATTCATAGTTGGTTACGCGGCCTTCCTGCAAAACCCGCCTGATACCTTCTTCGGCCCGCATTGGATCGGTGAAATAATTTTTAAAAGGCATTCCCAATAATTTTTCCCGGGGGTAGCCGGTAAGAATCTCCATCTGCTTATTGATATCAGTGATGACACCAAGCGGATCGGTTGTCATAAGGGCATCGATATTCGCCTCGATAAGAGAGCGCGTGTACAACTGGGTAGCCTGCAGCTCCTGTGTGAGGCGGATCTCATCTGATATGTCTTTTGAAATGAGCAGGAATCCGATGGCTTTCCCGCTAGAATCTCTCCTGGGAGTAATTACCACCCTTGCGGTAAACCGATTCCCGTTCTTGCGTATGCGGTTAAGCGTCCCTTCCCATTTTCCCTCTTTCAGGGCCGAATCCATTATCAGCCGTGGCACGTTGGCTTTTACATCTTCCGGCGTATGAAGACTGGATGAGTTCATTTTTCCAATCGCCTCTTCGGGCTTGTAACCATACAATATCCGTGCGCCTTCATTCCACAAAAGAATAGTGCCTTCCAGGTCTTTTCCGATGATGGAATATTCGGTAGAGGATTCGAGGATATTGCCTATAAAATCAAGGGCCTGGTCGGCTGTGCTGACAATATCTTTGTCGAACAGTTTTGTTTTGATCTTTACAGGAGCGTTGTTCCCGGGTATTTTTTCTGTTTTAATGATCTTTTCTATGATTTCAGGAATTTTTAAAAATTCTTTTGACTTGTCGAGATAATAATCACCCTCCAGTCCCGGAAAGAGCGGCCTGTGCAGGTCGGCATCGAAATTGGAAAGGATTACCACGTTAATCCCGGGTTTTATTTTTTTCAGGGCAGGCAGGATGCTTGTACCATTGCCATCTGGCAATTGGATATCCAGAAAGACAATATCGGGACTGAACTTTTCGCTAAGGGCCAGCCCTTCCCTGGCAGATTTTGCCTGGCCGAGCACCTGCACTGATTTTATTCCGGAGAGTATTTCGGTGAGACGGGCGCCTACGAGCTTGGAGTCGTCAATGATCAATACCTTTTGCAAGGTGCGTTAGATTTTGTGGTTACAAAAAATAGTTGCTCACTAAAAGTAGTATAGGAGTATTAATCATGCTGTAGGACAATGGGGCGTTTTGATGTAGTACAAACCATGACAATTGGAAATGTGCATATAGTGGCAAGATTGACATCATAGCTATCATCAATGTCAATCCTGCACTGGACTAACCTGCAGATGGGTGAAAAACCCGCTAAAGCAAAACATGCTTTAGTGTATGATAGCGTATCCGGCAGAGGTTAACCTTTTATAAACAAAGCGGGGGGAATAGTTAAAAAGCATTCTTTTCTCCGCGGATCATATTGAATATAGTAAGGAATATAATTTTTATATCCAGCCAGAAGCTCCAGTTTTCAAGGTACCACAGGTCGGCCTCGATTCTTTTGGTCATCTTCCATTTATTTTCTGTTTCTCCCCTAAGTCCGTTAACCTGCGCCCATCCGGTAATTCCGGGTTTTAGAAAATGCCGGACCATAAATTTATCAACCACCATTTTGTAAGTGTCATTCAGAGGTAAAGGATGCGGTCTTGGTCCGCATACGCTCATCTGGCCGGCAAGCACATTTAGAAACTGGGGTAGCTCGTCCAGGTTTGTTTTCCTTAAAAATCGTCCTACCTTAAAAACCCTGTTGTCGTTTTTGCTCACCTGCCGGAAGTCCTGCGCCTCACTTTCATGCTTAAGCGTCCGGAACTTAAAAACGTTGAATACTTTATTATTTCTTCCTGCTCTTTTTTGAATGAAAAAAACGGGGCCTTTGGAACTTAATTTTATCAGGATGGCGATAAGGGGGAACAGCCAGCTCAATACTAACAATGTTACGGCTGAACTGAAAATGATATCAAATGTCCTTTTTTTTATTCTGCTGCCGGCATCCTCAAGCGGTTCATGCCTGAGTGAGATCACCGGCAGGTCATCATCCAGATAATCTATATGCCCGAAGCGGGGAATGAAATGATTAAGATCGGGTATGACTTTAAACCGGATGCAATTGAAATCAGCATCATTGATGAGCCGGATGATCTCCGGGTTTTGCCGCGGAGGAATGGTGGAATATATTTCTGTAACTCCATATTGTCTGCATACGGTTACTACGTCGGCTACATTGCCCAGGATAGGGTAGTGCGACAATTCTTTCACATTTCCCGGCGATTCACAAAAACCCACAATATGCTTGCTCGCAGGATCTTTTTCAAGATAGGTTGCTAGCTTTTTGGAGACGTCATTGTATCCTACAATCACAATTTTTTCTGCTCCATCCCCGGTTCTTTTATAATAGCCGTATATGAAGACGTACAGGAAACGGTTAAAAAACAAAGCCATCGCAAAGCCAGTAAGCACTACGGCCGTAAATAGCCTTGAAATATAGGCCTGTTGGGAAAAAAACAGGTAGGCCAATCCCATCAGCAGAAAATAAACATATGCGCGGAACGAACGTCTTGCTAACCGCTCGAAAAATGAAATATTTTTCTCACTGTACTGACCTGTAACAAGGGCCGCGCACAACCAGGAGATATTCAAATAAAACATGAATAAGGCGTAATAGAAAAAAAGGCCCTTCACCAACTGCTGTTCAAAATGATAGCATGCAATGCAGAAAATGACATTGAGGGATAAAATGTCAAGACAGGTCAAAAACGACTGCATTAAACGCAATGATTTCTTATCCATCGGTTTTGATTTCTAATGTGTGACTGAACATTCATTTCAAATTTATTTTGACGCCTTGAGCTGTTCTGTTATCCATATATATGTTTTTTCTACACCGCTCTTCAAGGGTTGGGTAGGAGCCCAGCTTAGTTTTTCTTTGATCAAAGTATTATCAGAATTTCTGCCTCTTACACCTGTTGGACCCGGAATATTCTTAATCGACAATTTTTTTCCTGAGATGGCAATGACCATTTTTGCAAAATCATTGATAGCAATCATTTCCTCTGAGCCGATATTTACAGGGCCCGAAAAATTGCTGTTCATCAATCGCCTGATTCCTTCCACGCATTCATCTACAATAAGGAATGAGCGGGTTTGCCTGCCATCTCCCCAGATTTCGATAACGCCGCCATCCAGTGTTTCTGCAACTTTCCGGCAAACGGCTGCCGGCGCTTTTTCCCTGCCACCTGTCCAGGTTCCCTGGGGCCCAAATATATTGTGAAAACGGGCGATCCTTACCTTTATTCCATGATTACGCTGATAAGAAAGAAACAATCTTTCACTGAAAAGTTTTTCCCAGCCATATTCGCTGTCAGGCGCTGCCGGGTATGCGGAATCTTCAGAACAGGTAGGATTGTCGGGATCTAATTGGTTGTATTCCGGGTACATGCAGGCAGAAGAGGAATAAAATATTTTAGGTATTTTTTTATTCTTTGCTTCTTCCAGTACATTCAGGTTGATGGTTGCACTGTTGTGCATAATGGCTGCATCATGTTCACCCGTAAATACAAAGCCGGCGCCGCCCATATCCGCTGCCAGCTGGTATATTTCATCCAAATCGTTGGTAACTACAGCAGCTGCCAACTCGGGATTTCGAAGGTCTCCGAGGATCATTTCGTCGGCGCCATTGTTACCATATTCATTTTCTTTCAGGTCTGTACTCCTCACCCAGTAACCTTCTTTTTTTAAACGGCTAACCAAATGGCCACCAATGAATCCGCCGGCGCCACATACAAGTGCTTTTTTGTTCATAGGTATATGTTTATGTTCAATGTTTCGGTAATATTTTAATCTCTATCATACCGGATATGATTGCGGAATATCTTTCTTCGCAAAAACTCCCGGAAGATGATGTATATGAATAGCGTATTGGTTATCGCATATCTTTTGAATAACCGCTTTGGCTCAACGGACAGTCTGTGTACCCATTCCAGCCCCGAACGCTGCATCCACCGCGGAGCTCTTTTCTGTATGCCTATTACTATTGGCAAGGCACCGCCGACCGCAACCATTACCGAATGGATCTTTCCTTTCATATAAGCCGACCATCTTTCCTGTTTGGGGCACCCAAGTATTACGATCACGATATTGGGAGCGGCATCATTTATTTTTTTTGCGATCTCAACATTTTCCATCTCGGTTAATTCCCTGAATGGCGGGCTGTACATGCCTGCTACTTTTAAAGCAGGATATTGATTACTGAGAAATTTTGAAGTCTCATCCAATAAACGCTGCGAGCCCCCATAAAAAAATACTGTCAGGCGCTGTTTTTCACATTCCTGTAATATTTCGGGCAGGATATCGCTACCGGCAACCCTGTCCTGTCTGATTCCATAAAGGAGGCGCATCGCCCATGTCAACGGTTTTCCATCTGGTGTTATAATATCGGCGCTATTGATAACTTTTTGATAACTTCTGTCGATCCATGCTTCTACAAACATGTGCACAGCCGCAATACATACATTGGATGATAACCTTTGCTTTGCAAGGCGCATGATGTTGGGTACGAATGTTGAGTAGGCACCCACCGAAAGGTCGAAATGCATTAATTTTCTTCTTAGCATATAGTCTATACATTTAGAAATTGTTTGAATTATTTTTCCTGCTTTTTTGCTGGTATCTATGTTGTAGTGTCATGAGATGGCATTCGCCGATGTAAAAGCGTGCGATTACCAACAGTAATGTGGTGGATTTAGAGCGACATAAATGCTTCGCTCATTTCATGACAAACTTTATCGCGTGAGAACCGGGAGGCAAGCCTTTTATTGTTGGCGCTCATTTTATTTCTAAGTGCTTCATTTATTATCAATTCATTGATTGCATCAGCAACTTGCCTCTCGCTTTTGGGTTCAACCCAGATAACATTTTCGGGCATTTTTAAATGATCAACTGCAGCGCGTATTCTGGTAGTGACAACAGGTAATCCTGAAGCAACGGCATTGAATAAAACCATTGAAAATCCTTCCGGATGAAAAGTAGGCATGATGAGCATATCAACACAATCGTAAAAACACTCTATTTCTGCCTCCTCTACCCACCCAATGAACCTTAAATAAGAATTAAGGCTGAGTTCTCTGGCAAGCTGTTTCGCCCGGGTAAAATCTTTGCCATCTCCCACCAGGATAAAATCACATTTTTCTTTACGATCGACTAATGGTATAGCCTTCAAAAATTCAAACACTCCTTTTTCGGCAACTACACGACCTATGAAAATGATTTTGAGTTTGTCATTATTCAGCTTATATTTTTTTCTGAACTCAGCGCTTGATATAAGCCGGGAAGGTTCTATGATATTGCAGGTGACAAACACTTTTTCAGCTATGCCTGTATTGTATTTGCCGATGGTGTTTTTCTCTTCCCTTGAAAGGAAAAGCCACAAGTCTACATGGCGAGTGAGATAAGGAATGACGATTCGTTTGTATAGAAAAGATTTCCTTGTAAGCGTGGACATGTCGGACCCGTGTGATTTTATTGCGATCTTCAGCTTTTTATAATAAAAACATTTTACAAGGAATACAGTGATGCAATCTCTGACAGAAGCAAGGGGTTCAAGACGTGAATTCAGGTATAAAATATCGGGTGAAAATGTATACAATGTAGAAACGATACTGAATGAGTTTAAAACAGTATCGAATAACCTTTGTATGTGCCCCTGTACGGAGTAATTTTTTCTGCCATACCTGGTAGACTTGCATTTGAATCCGATCTTGTTGAGCCCGTACAATTCATCCGTCCCGGGTAGCACATGCGCTTTTGGGTTCATACCAATTAATACTTTCATGAAATTATTTTTCGATTTATTAATTGACGAAAAAGTGAGGAGCTGTTTAAGTCAGTTAAAAAATTATTGTAGAGAGTAGCTTTGTCTGCAGATGAACGCAGACCAGCTTTACAGGATGCCGAAGTACTTCGATTGTACCAATTCAAGGTGTTTATGCAGATCTTCCTTTGTATCGAACCTGCACTTTATTTTTTTAGCAGGCGATCCTGCGTATATTGAGTAGGGTTCAATATCTTTAGTTACTAAACTGGTAGCCGCTACAATGCTTCCTTCACCAATTTTTACACCACCGTAGATGGTGCTGCCATGGCCTACCATAACATCATTCTCTATTATCGTAATCAGGCTGCTCCCTTTCCAATCGTAATCAGTATCTCTCATCTGTACTGCATGCCTGATGGGAGTACCTACCTGCTGAAAGTTGTGATCGTATTTGCCAATCACTGCAACACGATTGCCGAGCATAACATTATCACCGATGATCGCATCGGTCTCAACCAGGGCATCTCTGCCGATATAAAAATTCCTGCCGATCACCAGTTTTCGTTTAGCCCATAAACGTACACGTATGCCGGATGAAAATCCCGGGCCAATGGAGTATTTCCTGTATTTGATTTTCCTAAGCAACTCATTCCTGACTTTTTTGAGTGATTTAATGATAGACATAGTAATTTGTTTTATTGTAGTGACATGAATGCTTCATTCATCTCATCGCAAATTTTATCGCGAGAGAATTGATGCGCTATTTTTTTATTATTAGCACTCATATTTCTTCTGAGTTCTTCGTTCTTTATCAGTTCATTGATAGCTTCCGCAACCTGTTTTTCATTTTTCGGCTCTACCCAGATAACATTTTCGGGCATTCTTAAATAGTCGATTGCTGCCCGTATTCTGGTGGTAATTACCGGCAATCCTGAAGCAATCGCTTTGAATAAAACCATTGGGAAGCCTTCGCCGTGAAAAGTGGGGAAGACCAGCATATCAACACTGCCGTAAAAACGCTCTGCCTCACCCTGTTCTACCCAACCCAGGAAACGTATATAAGAGGTTACACCAAGCTCACAGGCCAGTTCTTTGGCCTGGCCGAGATCTTCACCATCTCCCACCAGGATAAAATCACATTTATCTTTTCTTTCAACCAGTGGTATGGCCTTCAAAAATTCAAACACTCCCTTGTCATAGACGACTCGTCCGATAAAAAGTATTCTCAGCTTCTCATTATTGAGATGGTATTTCACCCTGAAATCATCGCTTGATATCAGCCGGGAAGGCTCAATGATATTGCCGGTGACAAATACTCTTTCGGCCATCCGCATGCTGTACTGTCTGGCAGCATTTTTCTCTTCTTTGGAAAGAAATAGCCACAAATCAACATGCCGCGTAAGATAGGGGATGATGATCCGCCTGTACAGAAAGGCCCTGGTAGTAAATACAGACAGGTCGGATCCATGTGATTTTATGGCAATGTTTATTCTTTTATAATAAAAACATTTCACAAGGAGTATGGTGATAAAATCCCTTGCAGATGCAACAGGCTCAAGGCGTGAATTGAGATACAAAATATCAGGCGAAAGTTGATACAGCGATGAAATGATGTTGAACGAATTGGATATTATGTCGAATAGCCTTCGTATTATCCCTTTCACCGAATAATTTTTTCTGCCATACCTGATAGGCACGCACTGCATGCCGATGCGGGCTAATCCATCCAATTCATCTGTAGCAAGATGGATGTGCCCTTTAGGATTGATTCCAATTAATACTTTCATATATTGATTTGAATTTTATTGACTGAATAGTGTTTTTTTAAAGTATACGTTCTCTTTCATGCATGGGAACAGCAGGATTCCCTAATACGGTTAAGTGATCATAAATAGTTTTTGTTACTATGGAGCCACAGCCTATTTTAACATGATCGCCGATATGAATTTTGCCGATAATGCAAACATTGCTGCCTATGTCAACATGATCACCGATAACCGGCGACCCGCTGAACCCCCCGGTTTTAACTTGTTTGTGACCGATGGTTATACAATGTCTTAATGTGCAGTTCTCCCCGATCACCACTTCTCTGTTCATTACCAGACATTGTCCGTGAAATAAAGTGAGGTTCCTTCCGATTTTGACATTCCATGGTATTTCAATACAGAAACAACATTCAACAAGAATTTTATAGAAGATCAGATATGGCGCGCCTAAATAGAAATAGATCCGACGTTTAGAGCAGAAATTAGCAATCCTGAAAAGCAACAGGATGATCCTTCCTTTTGGATTCTTCTTATTCGCTTTCCAGTCCTGGAATATGAATTGAAAAAAAAACATGACGATTGTTTTAAATGGAGTTAACTCTCATAAACTTTTTTAAAAACCTTGTCGTACTTCGATGCAATAGTTGCTGCACCATATTTCTTTGAAACGGAATCTTTCAGATTGCTGACGAGGTGCTCATACGCTTCCTTTTTTCTGAGTATTGAATTCTCAATTGCCTTTTCCAGCTGATCTTCTTTGCCCACACTGAAAGTGAATCCCGTTGTACCTTCTTGTATATATTCCCTGAATCCTTCGAGATCGCTTGCAATAACCGGAACCTGGTAATAATAGGCGATCATCAACGGGCCGCTTTGTGTTACATCTTTATAAGGAAGGATAAGATAGTGGGAGGAAGCAAAATAATAGGGTATCTCTTCGTTTTCAATACGCCGTATATCTGTAAAGATATTTTTGTTATTGGCAACCATTGGTTCGTAAACAGATGTCCATTCATTGCATCTGCCCGCGATGATCAGCCGGAAATTGTTGTACTTCAGCGATAATTTTTTTATCACGGTAATCAGCATATCCAGCCCTTTATAGGAAGCGATGGTTCCAAAAAATAAAAACTGAATAATACTATAGTCTTTTTTAATATCGGGATTGTCTCCGAAACGCTTCAAGGCCATCGGAACTGAAAACACCCGTCTGTACTTTGATTCAAGCAGTTTCGCCTGTGACTGGGAAAAAGTGAGAACAGTATCGAATTTTCTGAGAAATAACTCCCTGCTTGCTCCCTTTAGTATTTTATACTTCCATCCGCTGTGGTATGCAACATCATGGATTCCGCAAAGGGTTTTATCCTTCCTGATGAAAACCGCAAATAATAACCTGAAATAGATGTCTTCAAAATCATTTACATAAATGATGTCGTAACGGCCTCTTCTGATTGACAAAATCAACCTTATGTAAATAGGGATATTGAAGGGGTTTCTTCGCCTGTATTTCAGACGAATGCTCCTGAGTTGTATAAGCTTATTTTCGCCCTTTATTCGATTCAGCTCTTTTCCCCAATAGCTGTAATTGGATCCTGGTATCAACAATCCAAAAACGATTTCATGCATTTTGCTGAGATGTGGAAGAACGTTCATATCGGTATCGATAACATCAAACGAAGACAGGTAAAATATTCTCATCAGTAATAAGGTTATAAAGTACTTGTGTTTGCGATGGCAGGTTGCGACCTGACTGTTTTTATCCGTTGTGCGATGATGAATGCAGCAGCAGCCGACGCCCAAATAACTCCAAATAAGATAACGGCCTGGCATTTTGTTGACAGGTAGATATAGCCTGCAATAAAGATGGTCGTAACGCAGTAAAAATTCAGAATACCCCTGATTGTCAGTATATTTCTTTTAACAAGAATATAGTCCTGGCATATATGAAAAATCAAAAAAGAGATAAATATGGAAATATTCACAACCGAAAGTGAATGAATGAAAGACAATCCTACCAGGATCGATACAACCACGATGACGAGGCTGATAATATTGATGATCATATCGACCCTTTCAAGTTTCATTGATATAAATACTGTTGCCTGGAGCATGCCTGTTGGAAAAAGCAACATGGTCAAAAACATTTGTTCAGTATAGACAGGCGCTGCGGCATATTGCTGCCCAAATAAAAAAGGCACCATCCACCCGGAAAATGAATAGATGAAAGTGTATATAAATAAACCGTAGATCAGGAAAAAATGAAGATATTTTTTATAGTAGGCAGTGAATCGTGCTGTATCGCCGGTGTTATATAATGCAATTAAATGAGGAAATAGTGACGTAGATACGATGATCGGCACTATTTGAAAGAGGGAAAATATGCGAAAAGAAATTTCATATATGGCCAGATCGAAAAGGGGAAGCATTTTAGAAATAATGATATTGCCGATGCGCCAGTAAACAACGGAAGCGCTTCCAATGACAAGAAAGGGCCAATTAGCAAGAACGATCCTGGCCACTTCTTTCAGAGATATCTTATTTGCAAGGAGTGACTGTACGTCAAGTCTCCGACTTGAACCAAATTTTAAGAAGAGGTTAAGGGTCAGGAATCTGATACAAATAAGGCCGGATGATAAAGCTATAATGGATATTGGGAAAAAGAAGAAAAGCAAAATCATCACGAACTTTAGAACAGAATCAGCAATAATAATCTTGAAAGTGATATGTTGAACCGCCCCTGCAATGTTCAGGCATTTGATGACATAAATAAGGTTATCGAAAACGATATTAATCCCTGTTAGTACGGCGAGAAGGCGGATTTCGTAGTTGTCATAGAGCGCAAAAGCAATCAATATATTAACCAGATAAAAACCGGCTCCACAATACAACTGTAATTTCAGAAACTTACCCGTGATCTTTTCTCCATTGCCGGTACTCACAATTTCACGGGTAAACCATTGTCCCAACCCCAGGTTGGAAATGGTTGTGAGAAACTGGTAGATTGAGATGGTAATCAGAAAATACGAAAAATCAGTTATGCTGTATTTTCTTGCAAGCATTACATAAAACAGGCTTGTTAAAAGCGCTTGCGATATGGTTGAAGCCAGACCCCAAAAGCTGTTGCGCATCAAGCCTGACTGGCATAGTGATGTTATTTTTTTTATGAAATAAAGAATCATAACGGCAAAAGTTGTTCTCTGATAGATGTATTGATAAGCTTATTTTTTGTACCTGCTAAACTGAAGGCATTCGATTTGATCACAAAACAGGTTAATGAAGTCAATAAGACCGTGATTCTTTCGTCGGATAATGTATAAAGCGAGTTAAAAGAAACAAGCCAGCAAATGATGGATGCTATACAAAAAAGAGCGAAATGATTTGTTCCCGTTTCCAGGTGGGTGTACATTGCTTTTGATATCGGTATAAGGATCAGTAAAAGTGAGATTGCAAACCCGATGATCCCAAACTCCGTCAATAACTTGAGATAGCCGTTCTCTGGCTGGTCCAGCAATAAGATGCTGTTGTCCTTGAGAATATAATATTGGTCGGATGAATAATGATTGGTATAATCTTTATAATTCCCGATACCAATTCCTAAAAACTTGTGATCCAGGAAAATATTATAGGCCTCTTTCCATATATAAGCCCGGAATGTATAAGAGTCATCAAACGTATTCATACGCTGGAAAAGAATGAATGAGCCTTTAAGAAAAGACATCGAAACCGCCGCAATGAATGTTCCCAGTCCAATGAAATACCGCATTCTCCACCCCATAAAAAGTATGAGGAAACAAAAGCCTGCAGCTAATCCCAGGAAACCGGATCGCCCTCCGGAAAGGAATACTGCAATGACAGTCAGACTGAATAAGGCATAATTTATGGGGGCTGGTTTTAAAATATTTTTGAAATTGACAAGGAATAAAAAGCTAAGCATGCCGAGGAATTGTGTATTCATTTGTGCATCCATAAAAAAGCCCGGATATCGAATCCCTTCTGCATCAGATATATTGGGGTTCAACCCAGGGCCCTGGCCCTCATAGAAACTGAATTTTATTCCAACAAGCATCTGCATGACTATAAAGGCAGCGGCTACCATGAATGACCATTGAAATGTTCGGATCATTTTGTATACCAGGTCGGGGTTAGCGGAAAGCTCTTTCAGCAAAAGCCTTGAGAAGATAAATATGGGTAAAACGGACAGTATGCTGAATAATGAATTGGTGACAAATTCAGAATAAAAGCTCCCTGTTAATAAAATGACCATCAACCCACTGAACAGGTAGAAATAGACCTTGTTTTTATCTGAAACGAAAATGAAATCTTTAATGAAGAAGAAAAAGGCAAAATAAGCGAGCGCTGCAAATACCTGTAATCCGCCAAAAGCTGCTGGTGTTACTCCAAGACTCATTAAAGGAAGAAAATAGCCATTGAATAGCAAATAGGACTCACGGGAGTATTTGCTCTTGGAAAAGAATACAAAAAATGAAAGCAGCGTAAGTACTGCTAATGCAATTAAAAGCCCCATAAATAACGTCTTTAGAGAGAATTGGCTTGACCTAGTTGTCTATTTCAGGTAAATGAAATTCATTTTGCTCCACTAATTCAACATGAGAAGCATTTACTTCAGCCATCATCATAACGCCCAGTGATGGTAACATGATTTTTATCGTCTTGTTAGACGCTGAAAAGACCAACCCTTCCTGTCCCATCAGCGCTCCATTTGTTATGCGAACAGCGTCTCCATTCCGAACAGCTATCTTATCTAACTGCACATTTTCATATTCTTTGAGGAATCTTTTAATAATAATTATTTCTTCGTTGCGTATGACCGCTGGTTTATTCATCCAATAAACAAAATTGATTACACCGGCAGTAGAACGTACTGCTGGCTTGTCCTTTTCATCGATCCTCACAAATACATAACTTGTGAACAAGGGAATCATGATCAATTTTTTTCTGTCACTCCACTGACGATAAACTCTGTTAACGGGGCAATAGCTTTCAATGCTTTTGGCTGACAGCAGACCTGCTACTTTTTTTTCCCATCCGTGTTTCGTGTAAAGCGCGTACCATTTAGTTGAGTTTAACATAGTGTTTCGTATTAAGATTTTAAAAAAATGCTTCGCAAGTCCACCCCCATACGATGTATGAGAGGGCCTTCTCCATAATAATTTTTCGAAATCCAACCTGTTTTTCAGAACAAAACAGTCTTCGCCCTTTGATGCCCATAATAACCATATCCTTCCTTGCCGTTATGCCCATATCCATACGAATGGCCGAACCCTGAAGTAGCAATGCCTCTTCTCCTGATCCCATTGAATACGATATGCACATTTTTCAAACCCTGTATTTTCGGGTCTTCATCAACGATCAATAATTTTTCCTTTGGGGTAATGCGATGCCTGACTACAAACAGGGTAAGGGTTGCAAATTTGCAAATCGTGTATGCATCGGGCACAGGATTGATGGGAACGGAATCGATAATTATGATATCGAATTGATTCTCCAGTTCTTTCATCAGTATATCGAAGTTGCTGTTCATTAATAACTCCGAAGGATTGCTTGGTGCATTACCTGCTGGAATGATAAAGAGATTATTATAAGTGGCTGTACGATAAATGCAAGACGCCAATATGGAAGACGGGTGATCGGTTTCCAGCACATCGCTTAACCCCGTTTCATCGTTCAAATGAAGTGCAGTACTGAGCTTTGGCTTGTACATATCAGTTTCAACCAGCACTGTTCTTTTTCCTGCCTGTGCAAAAACAACGGCAAGGTTGATTGCTACAAAACTTTTTCCTTCTATTGCAATAGAAGAAGTAACCATGATCACTTTACCATTTTCCTTTAACAAGCTGGATGCCACTGAACTGCGGAGACTTCTGAATTGTTCGGTAATAGCGGTTCTGCTGTGTTTCCTGACAACTAGCAGCTCTTTCGATCTTTTATACCCCAACTCGCCAATTATGGGAAGAACGGTCAGTTCTTCTATTGTGCGTCTGAACAATATTTTATTACTAAGCAGCTCCCTTGCATCTATGCTGAATGATACCAATACTATGGGCAGTACCAAAGCGATTAAACAGATTAACCATGTCTTTGGACTTACCGGCTGAGCGGATGATTGCGCTTTATCAATGATTTTGCTACCGGCAACTGCGGCATTGAATGCAAGGCTTGCTTCTTCTTTCTTTTGAAGCAGGAAGCTGTAAATACTATTTTCTATATTTTGCTGCCTGCTGATCTTTGCTAGTTCCTTTTCCCTGTCAGGCAGCGTATTTAGTAAGTCGTTATAATGCGAACTTGTTGCAACGAGCTTGTCTTTTGCTGCGAGGATACTGTTGCGTTGGTTCCTTACATTCTCCAGCACGTTTGGTTTTATCTTTGCGATCTCATTTTTAACAGATAATAAGATCGGATTCTCTTCTGCTGTTGTCTTTCTTAATTTTTCATATTGGATTTCGGCTTCGTATAATTTGTCGAGCAATTGTGTGAGCATGGGATCTTTAATCCCAAGCGTGGATGGAACGAGGCCCGGCTGACTTTGTTTGGACAATACATAAGATTCAATTTGGTTCAGCACCGAAAGCTGAATGTCCATTTCACTGATCTTTTGATCATTTGCGCTCACATTCTGCAAATATTGGTTGCTCTGCTGGCTCACATTTACAATGCCGTTTGCTGTTCTGAAATTCTGGACATCTGCTTCAACATCATCCAATTGTTTTCCCGACAGTTTCAATCTCTTTTCCACGAAATCAAGTGTATTCGCCGCGGCTGCAGCCTTATCATTAATAGACGCTTGTGTATAACAGTTAATCAGTTCATTAATAATGGCTTCTCCGCGTGCCGGTACGGCATCTTTATAGCTGATATTGATTACCGTCGATAATTTACTCGTAGGGGATACCTCCAGGTTATTTTGTATTTCATTGGTTGCTTTTGGCAGGCTGACCAACGAAAAGAAAAATGTTTTTGATGGAACGCTGGCAGTTGCGAACGGGTTTTTTGAAAAACGGATACGGCCCCAGGGAGAAGCTGTCCATTTATTTAATGGATAAGTAGCGTTGCTGGTAATCACAGTTTGAGTATGCGCATCATACCTGAAATTCACCCTGTTGACTTCATAATGAAGTTCTTCAGGTTTTTCAAGCTCTATCTGCACCGGGCTGGTAAGATAAGCAGAACGATAAACAGAAACGGGTAAATGAACTGTCCGGTAGATAAAGCCGGATTTTTCTTCTATTGGTGCGTATAAATGCAAATGGGTAACCATTTGGGAAACGATGGACCTGGAATGAAGTACTTCTATTTCATTTTCTACTATCTTCTTTTCACCAAAAAAATTAAGGGCGTCTTCAGCCTTTGAATCGTCGGGCCCTTTCTTTTCGTCTTTTACCAGTATGGAGGCGGTTACTCCATACATGGGGGAAGTATATTCCAGATAAACCAGTCCAACAACAAAGCTTATGATAACAGCTGCCAGGAATAACGGCCAATAGGGCAGGTATCGAAACGACATCCGTTTCAACAGGTCTGTATCGTTCTTTTCGATATAAGCGTCTTTGGAAACTTTCATTCTTTTCATACTACCTGTTTAAGTAAAAACTGTTGGTTGCAACAACTAAGAAAGACAGGGCGGCAAATACTACCGGCATTAACTGCCTTGAATTATTAACACTCCTTACTTTATCTTTATTCGGCTGGACATACACTACATCATTCGGTTCCAGCTTGTAAAATGATGAACTGAAAATATCTTTCGCATTGAGGTTAATATGATGCGCCGTCTTATTTTTACCATTGTCCCGTATTAATAATACGTTATCGCGCCTGCCATAAATGGTTAGGTCGCCTGCAAAACCCAATGCTTCAAGGATTGTTATTTGTCCGTTTGGAACGGCAACCACACCCGGATGCCCCACTTCGCCAAGAACAGTGACTTTATAATTAGTGATACGTGCGGCAACAATAGGACCTACTAATAGTTTCTTATCTGATAAAGTCTTCTCAATGTAATCACTCAACTGTGTTGTCGACAGTCCTTCTACATGCATCATTCCGATCATCGGGAAAAGAATATCTCCTTTGTCGTTTACCAGGTATCCTCCCTGCTGGGAGCTTATTCCATTCAAAGCGGAAGATGAAGCCTGAAGGGTATTCGGCGCATTAAATACTGCCGAAGCTTCTGCATTCAGGCTACTTACTGAAATGCTTAAAATATCATTTTTATGGATCAGTGACGTGTTCGATTGTGCAGATTGTATTTCACCGTCCTGCAGGCCGTTGAAATAAGTTGTTTTATGCATGTTAACACATGAAGGAAGTATAACCGATAGTAAACAAATGTATCTATGTAAATTCCGCATGATTTTTCTGGATAAAGAATTTATACAAAGGAAGATGGAATACGCTGGGGAGGAAATAGAACACACTTCCAAACAGTTGTAGAGTGATATAGTATAAATCTGTCGAAGAGATTCTACACAATGGCAATCATTTTCAATTGTACTTTCGAGATGGTTTTCATACAATTTATTGTTCTTGATTGTTGTTCGAAATAAATAAAAAATGATCTATAGAAGTAAAGCTCCTTTACGAATTGGTTTGGCAGGTGGTGGCACCGATGTAAGTCCGTATAGCGACTTGTATGGAGGCGCCATATTAAACGCAACCGTTTCTTTATATGCCTCAGCAAGCATTGAACTCATCAACCAGAATGGTCTCATTTTTAGATCCGTTGACCAGCAACAAGAGCAATGTTTTGAATGGGGAAAAAGATTGCCTATTGATGGTACACTGGATTTGCTGAAAGGCGTATATAATCGTATTCAATACGATTATGGTTTGCGGAAAACCAGTTTTCGTTTATCTACCTATGTTGACGCGCCGGCGGGTTCAGGACTTGGCACTTCTTCCACTCTTGTTGTAGCCATCATCGGTGCATTTGTAGAAATGCTGCGGTTACCGTTAGGAGAATACGATATTGCCAATTATGCTTATGATATTGAAAGAAATGATCTGCGAATGGCGGGTGGCAAACAAGACCAGTATGCAGCAACTTTCGGAGGCGTGAATTTTATGGAGTTTTATGCAGATAATAAAGTAATTGTAAATCCACTCAGGGTTAAAGAACAGTATTTATTCGAGTTGGAAAACAACCTTCTTCTTTATTATACTTCTACTACGCGCGAATCGGCGAAGATTATAGAAATGCAGAGCAATAATGTAGTAGACAAAAAAGAACAACCGATCCAGGCGATGCATCAGTTGAAAGAACAGGCCCGGATGATGAAAGAGGCTTTATTAACAGGCAACATACATGAGATTGGCAACATACTTGATTTTGGTTTTTTACAAAAGAAAAAAATAGCAGATGGTGTGAGCAATAAGCTGCTCGATGATATCTACGAAGCTGCTAAATGTTCGGGGGCAACAGGGGGAAAAATTTCAGGCGCCGGCGGTGGCGGATTCATGACGTTTTATTGCCCCGACAATACAAAGCACCAGGTGGTGAAAACACTTGAAGAATTTGGTGGAAATATTAAACGATACCAGTTTGTTGAGCATGGTTTAAAAACCTGGACCATTTGATGAAAAACCAGTATGATATGAATAAAATAAAAGAAATTATCCAGGCATCTATCAACACAAAAAAGCAGGTCTTAAAAAATGAAGACTTGCTTGTAAGGATTAAAAATGTGGTTGATCTAATCAGTGATGCCCTTAAGAGCGGCCGCCATATTTATTTCTGTGGCAATGGCGGAAGCGCAGCCGATGCTCAACACCTGGCTGCTGAATTTTCCGGCCGTTTTTATATAGATAGAAGGGCGCTTCCTGCAGAAGCGCTGCATTGTAATACTTCCTACCTGACGGCTGTCGCAAATGATTACAGTTATGATGTCGTTTATTCGAGGATCATCGATGGCATCGGGCAACGCGGCGATGTATTAATTGGCCTGTCAACTTCAGGAAACTCGGGTAATATTATCAGGGCCTTTGAAACAGCAAGGGAAAAGAAGATTGCTACGGTAGGATTTACAGGTGAAAGTGGCGGGAAAATGAAGCCGCTTTGTGATCACCTCATTAATATCCCTTCAAAAGACACTCCGCGAATCCAGGAAAGCCATATTATGGCTGGCCATATCATTTGCCAGTTGGTGGAAGAAAAATATTTTTCTAATTAACATGAATATGAAAGAAGCGATCATTTTGGCCGGTGGCCTTGGCACCAGATTACGCGAAGTTGTTCCTGATCTTCCCAAATGTATGGCATCTGTAGGAGGGCGGCCTTTCCTATTTTACCTTATCAATCAATTGCGTCGTGAAAGGGTTGAAAAATTTATTTTCTCGCTCGGATACAAACACAAAATCGTCGAGGATTATTTGAGTGGTCATTTTTCTATGCTTAATTATAGTTGTACCGTGGAAAATGAACCATTGGGTACCGGCGGGGCTACCCGTCTTGCCTGTCAACAGACAACAGAAGAGAACGTGATAGTAGTGAATGGAGATACATTGTTTGACGTTGATACCGATGAACTCTTTGCTTTTCATTTGCAGCGTGATGCAGAATCCACACTGGCGCTCAAGCCTATGCGGAATTTTGACAGGTATGGAGTTGTGGAGTTGAACAAGAACAACAGTATTAAATATTTTAAAGAAAAACAATTTTATCAAATAGGACTCATTAATGGAGGTGTTTATATTATGAATGTTGTAAAATTCCTTGAAAAAAAATTCGATGCTAAGTTCTCTTATGAGAAAGACTATCTCGAACGCTACTGTCAGGGAGGGAAAATATATGGACTTATTCAGGATGGTTATTTTATTGATATTGGAATTTCATGCGATTACGAAAGGGCACAGGCGGCGTTTCCCGGCCTGTGCTGATATAAAATAATTTCTCAAATGCCTGTAACCCCTATCAATAAAGGGGTACATCCGTTTTAACCCGGATTTATCCGGACAATGGCAGCCAATATCATAAAGGAGATTGATACATTGAACAAACGTTATCAAAATGCGCTATTAAAAAATGCAGACGGTGAAATGGCAGGCGATGATTTTCAACAAGTAAAGAAATTGACCAAAGGCAGGATCGAAAAACTGGAAGCGCAGTTGAATGATTTAGCTTCGGTAGGAACTGAAATCAGGGACTTAGTAGCATCAACCTTAAAGAAGCTCGCAAACATTGATAGACGCTATGAGAACGGGGATATTGAAGAAAAGCGAACAATAATAAGTTCGATGTTCCCTGAATTTTTGGAATTTGACGGAACAAGACATCGAACTCAAAAAATAAATTCTGCGATCATGCTTATCTATCAGAACACCAGCAAATTACAGGGCAAAAAAATGGGACAAGTCTTTCTTTTTTGACTTGTCCCAGGAAGTGATCCCGCTGGGAGACCTGTATTTTTTATAAATACACTGATAATCAATGTATTAGGTTGCTTAATCTATTATGCCCGCTCTAAAAGCGAACTGTAAAATTTCTTTCAACGAGCTACAAATGAATAGGGTAAAAATACGAATTATTTTCAAAATCCAATTGTATTTACTTACTAGTCAATTTTTTTATATATCTACCAGATGAAAAATACCGCGCAAATGGGAAATACATATGATCGCTAACAATCTTCTACTTTAACCCAACTAAATAAAATTTGGTCTTGGTCATAGAGTTGTTTGTGCTTTCTGTGATTAGGGATATTTTTTAAGACCTCTTTGATTGCTGCTACTTCGGTTGGTCGGTCATGAGCGTTAAGATTTAGTGTTAAAGAAATAAGGCCATAACTAATTGACTCGTATATCCTTGATATGTACATTTCATCGTAGTTGCCTAAAATTTGAATACCCCATTCTATGTTCTCCGTTTTATTTGTTGTGTTTTGCTTTATTTCTTTGAAGCAATAAATGCCTAGATTTCTATTTGTTATGTTTTCTCTTTCAATCGAGATGATCTGTTTTAAAACACTTTGTTTTTGTTTTATAGTGTCAGGTTTGTCAATGTCTTCTGTGCTAATTGTGACAAGGGGATTTCCTAAATCTATTTCGTATTTATAACCATCACCTTTCCCATCTTGCCAGTTTTTTAGTTTACTTTTTTTAGGTAACTCTCGCCTTTCACCGTCAGGCTTCTTGCTTGGCTTAAAAATAATTCGACTACAATTTAAAGTCCTCTGGCCATATAAATACCATATACCGGTTGTATCATAAATGCTTAAAGTTTTGTCTGTCTTGTTGATAAAACCAACAAAAAATGGCGTTGCATGATTGTAAAGCCACGAAATATCTTGAATTTTCCATTTTGATACTTGCTTGCCATATTTCATTTCAAATTTTGCACCACTCTTTATTTGAATTGTAAATGGGAAATCAAAAGTTAACAAACCATTTTCTTCATCTGACAAGCTGCAATAGAAGTCATAACCTTCATCAAATTGTCGTCTCTGCGGATTAGCACTTCCTAGGATTGTTAAAAGGAAGTCAGCAAGAATTTCATAAACGTTTCCTTTGTGCATAGATGATAGTCGTACTGACATGGTTCTATTTGTTTATAAATTGTTTTGAGAGTATTGCTGACGGGTTTTTCCAAAAGTATTCAACCGTCGCAATAGAATACCTTTAAGAGCTTTTTTTGACTCTTTAAAGAGATAAGTCACTTCAGTTTCTCCATTTAGGATAGCTTTTATGAAATCAGTCTCTTTTCTAAAATGCTTGAATGATACCTTTTTTAATTCACTAACTCTATTCCCTGGTTGAACTTTCAAAAAGTAAGTTGGCCCACCAATACTTTTGTCAAGCGTAGAGCACTTTTGGTAAATAGGTTCTAAAATATTCATTGTTTCCACACAGGTATATGGGTTAGGATTAGGAATACGCCAATATGGGTTTACAATTGCCTCTGATGTTAATACTGGACTTCTTACTGGCTTCCCTAGCGTTTCAAAGCCAGTTATAACAGGCAGATTGTTTTCGTAACCAGCAAGTATGAACTTATTTTTATCTAATTCAACATCGGTTACATGATATTTCTCCTTTAAAAAGTTTTTGAACTTATCAAAAGTTGAAAGCAAAGTGCTCTCAACACTTATGCTTTTATTAAAACTATCGGTAATTTCATTTAAATAAATGCCATTAAATGTGCTAACACCAGAAATGGCTAACTGAAATTTTCCAATTCGAAAAATTTTTTGAAAACTGTCTACATATGCGAAAAGAACTTTGTTGTCATCCTTCCATGATGCTCGTGTATCAGAAGCAATTAATATTCCATCAGTACAAACTATAGCTACTATAAGCGTACCATGTGGGACTGGCAAAGGCTGGCAAGAGGTACGAGTTGAAATACACATTAAAACAATAGCTATTAATTTCAAATGCATAGGTTATTATGTATATGCAAAATAAATTATTTTATAATTAAGTTGCTTTGAACTCATAAGTTGCGCACAACGGTCTGGGGTTTGCGAAGGTTAGGAAGATGATTAGTGGGCTGGCTTAGCCCACTAAAGATTCATTTAGCTGAAGCCTAAAATACTGAAGTTCGGCTGAAATCCAACGCCTTGAAGCCAGAATCTGTTGCCCAATTTTTACTCGGTAACTCCAACCTCGCATGAGTAACATATGGGGGAAGCTTACAATTAGGATGTTGGTAATAATGGCCAACAACTCTTAAATATATGTCTCTCTAATCACTATTCCAACTTATTTTAAATAGGTACGATGACTTTTTTTAGTAGCCGTGCATCAAACCGACAGGAAGCTAATCAGATAGTGTCGAATACATGGAATATGCACTATGAAATAGGTTAGGCAGAAATGTTATATTGTCTATATAGCGTTTTGGTTTAAGCTATTGGATTCATCATACTTTCAGCATAGTCACCTGACTGCTAATAGATGGATTGTATGACGGGCTGTATTGAATATATCCAAAATCAACCAGATCCTTTATACACTTATGATAGGTCGCTAAGCCACTGATTTTCGCAACTTTCATTACAGCAGCTCTGGTAATTTCTACTGGGTTCTGAAATCGATTTAAGTTATAAAACTGGAGCAATGCCATATACAAGCATATATGTGTCGGCCCTATACGGCTGTCGTCATGTATAGCCGAAAAAAAATTCGTTAATTCTTTTATTTGTGCCATTGTCTCGTTGTTATATCCCATTACTATTCAGTAATTTTTCTATATCCTCGTACCGGTAATAATGAACACCGCCTACTTTGGATGCCTTCAATTTACCAGCAATGCGTAATCGCTGGATGGTATTGGCCGACACCTTTAAAAGTTTCATAACCTCGGCATTCTTGAGCCAAGGTTTATCAGGATGCACTTTGTCAGCAACCTGGAACATTTCTCTCAAATCACTTAACAACTGCATCCTGAATACCTGTAAATCCTCCTTTGTGATGATTTCCACTGACATACCGCACATTTTACATTCTTACACTAATGGCTGACCGCTTTACTCTTTGAACGGCTCGTATTCTGTTTGGTCGTTTTAATTTCCTTGGCTGCTTTTTGCTTTGTATCACTGGCCGCATCCTGTTTGATCTCCTGCTTTAACTCCTTTTCCTGGCCCTGTGACTTTCCCACCGATAGGTATTGCTCCAGTCCTTCTTTTAAAACCCGTTTCATGTGCCCGTCATAGAGATTGATAGTTTTAAACTGTGGGTTGGCTTCAATAAACATTTTATGGGTGTTGCCTTCCTTTTCAATCGTTACCGATTGGATATTTCCTTTTTGTAAAGATTGTATTAAAGCCTTTTCCTTTTCTCCGCCGTCCAGTTCCGCCATTGCATACCTGCCAACAGCTTCTTTCAGGTCATACCCAAATTTTTCATGGAACTGTTTTACTTCGAAATTGTTGTGCTTGTCTTTGTTGTCAAAGTCCAGTTGTATCCATGCTTTGTAGGGCTCACCGGCTTTATTGGTAAGATCCTTGTAAACAGCCCTGCCTTCCAAAAGATTATATGCTTCTTTCGCTTTAACACCTTTACCATTGTCGAGATAAAAATATTGCTGTACTTTTTCTCCATTCTTTCTTTCGAGGCTGGCGGTATAACCGTTAAAGAAAAATCTGTCAGTTGAGTCCGATTTCCGAAAGTTGAGAGTTGCTTCAAAATTCTTTTTATTGATTTCGGCTGTATATACCATCTGAAAGGCTTCCTTGCCTTCTTTCAGATGCGTCTCCAATGTTTCCAATTGTTTATCGCCGAAACCAGCGTATTTAATCCTGTCGGCAAGAAACTGCAAGTTTTCTGTGTTCATAACATTTGTTTTAAATGAGTAATGATGTTTAACTGATGGTTTTGGCTTTCATGATATGCCTGTTCTTGGCATAGATAGAAAGACGCCTGCCGCCATTCTTTTCCATTATTTCAACGGTCAGGTATTTGCCATCCGGTATGGTGAACTTCGGCAAGGCAACTACAAGCGTTTGAGCTCTTTTTCCTTCAATGGTGACGGTATCGCCGGAGATATATAAAGGTGTTATCTCTGTTTCCTGTGAAGAAGTCCGCTTAGATTGCTTTTTATCTTTTATATAAAAACGGAACTGTTCAATATCATAATTGATCTGTGAACGGTTTTCCAGGTGCAGCTTGCAGAAGATGGTATTATCCCTGATATAAAACCCATAAACATCTATAGACATCCGACTGTTTTTATCGCTCAATGAATGAACATTGTTTTTTGCATGAGCCGCTTTGCCCGCATACGCTGCCAGGCTGTTTTCATCCATGAATGGTTGAGAATAAATAACCGTTTCTTTTTTAAATACCGTAGGGTCTGCCGCACTTGCTTTATCCAAATTGATATTCAGGTACGCGGGGTTAGCAGTATAACTCACAAGGAAGGAATACAGTTTGCCATCACCTGTGATAATACTTAAATTGGTTTCTTCAAACTCCTTTATATCGGCTTTCACGCGCAGGATATTTTCAACACCACTGGCCTTCTGCACCATAATATCCTGGCTACCCCTGTCAATGGAAACAATGGCGGCGGGGAAAACGAGATTAGTGGTTTTGTTGTTTGTTATTTCCAGTTTATAAGGCTCGATGTAAGCGGCCTTACTGAATGCTGTTTGTGCATTTGTTACATAGCTTGCGAACACAAACAATACAATGATGAGCTGTTTCATGGGTTTAAGAATTTTGTTGGTTATTGTCTTTTAATAATACCTGGTAGCCTGCCTTAACAGTCACTTTCACCTGTTTTACTTTTTTGCTCAAAAGGCTTTTGGCTGCGCTCACACCGGCTGCAGTAGCCTGCCCTTTCAGTGATGGGTCTAAGGACATAAACTCTAAGGATTGCAGGCTTTGATTGGCAGACTGTTTGGTGACATCGCGGTTAATAGAACCGGGTATATGAATGCCCGCCAGTCCATCCATATCATGAACGGATAAAGCTACTGGCAGCAGGTTACTGCCATAACGGATATTTGGAATAGCAATCAATAGCCTTTCATTTTCGAGTGAAGCTGTACCGAAGACAAAGCTTCCTTTCGGTACTAACAGGCCATTGATAAAAACATCCGTTGTTAACCGAAGCTTCACCGTTGAGCCATTGGTGACTGTTTGCGTTTCGTGTACTACCGCAGCTACAGCATTGGATGAAGCATATTGCAAGGACTTACTATTATTGCTTTCATCATAAAAGCCACTGTGGTTTTGCCGCATACTTGTATCACCTGATTGTAAATAAGTATTTTCTGTAACCTGTTTCTGAGTGCTTACTGTGAAGACTTGCTGCTTATTTTTTAACGACTGCTCACGCAGTTTTTCCCTTACCCTGCCAGGGTGCTGTATATCCAGTATCTTTTCCAGTGTTCCATCGAGTTGCTGCATTTCAGGATCATTTTGCTGTTTTTCTGTCATCAACTGCATCATGCTTTGCAACCTATCAACGTCACCCGAAAATTGCTCGTTGAAAGGAATTGCCTGTTTCAAAGCGGGGTTAACTGGCGCTATATTTACAGTACCATTGATATGTTGACTCAGTTCTGCAACCTTTTGATAAATTCTTTTTTCGTTTATATCAATGCTTCCGTTATAAGGCGAACGGTTCAAGCCTGACGACGTAGCTGGCATTGTAAAACGGCTTTGCTGCCGCATACCAATGGAATCTTTGTAGTAAGGATCGTTGCGCAAAATTTCTTCGCGTTTCAAAGAATCCGCATCAGCTTCTTTATAAAAAGAGAGTTTGTCCAGGTTTCTTTCATCCTTTAGGTTGGCATCAGGCAATTGTAGGTTTAGACCCGGTTTTGTTTTCGCAATTGCTTCCTGTGATCCGCTGCCGCCGCCTAAAGCCCAGAACGTCATTGTCAGGAAGGGCAATACCAGCAAGGGCAGAACCATCATAAATTTTCTTTGCCGCAGAAACCTTTGCGAATGCTGTTTCTTTTCCATACACTTCATTTTTGTTGTGAATAATACATTTGTTCTATAAGGCCAAGACTATCATATAATCCCGGTCTTTCTTTCAGCAGGTTGGGATGTGTTTGTTTGTATGCCCGGACTGCTTGAAACTCTTTATCGGTAATAAGAAATACTTTGGTTTCTTTCTGAATATTTTGGGGTACAGAAATAGATTGCGGTTTAAGGGAACGGCTTTTCTGTATTGTTTTAAATGGTTCCACAATAGATATCACACTCATTCCTCCAAAGACCAGGCAAACAATGCACAGGAATATCCATTTCTGTTTTTGTTTCCATGATTCCGTAAACCTTGACAAAAGCACAGTAAACTTTGATTGTATTTTTATTATTCCGTTTGCAATACCAGTCGCAGCTTTATCAGAAAGGTTTGAATTGCCTGTATGTTTCTTAAACAGTTTCATCGGTTCTCTGTTTTTAAATCTATGTTCTCCAGTGTCTCCCACCGTTCCACAAGGAAGCCATGCGGGTTATGATCCGAACGCGAAACGTTTCGTAAATAACCTTGCGTAATTAAATTGCGTGTTACCATACTGTTCGGACGTATGATCTTCATAGTTCCGTAACATCTGAAATAATAAGGCTGTGCTCTTGTATCCACGCTTACGCTGTCAATCGCAATTTGCTGGCTGATATTGCCGGATATGATGTTGGAGTAATACCCTGTTTCTTTTAAATTATCGTATTGCTTTTTGGCAGAACCATCCGCCATATACAGTGCCTTTGTGATATTGCGCTCGATCACTTTATCATCCGGGTCAAGGGTAAAAAAATAAGTATGGAACATTGCCACATGATCCCTTGCTTCCACAGTTATATTGTCTTTCCTGCCGGAAGCATAAGCTTCCAGTACTTTGTCACCTGCGAGTATGTAAATCCTATCCTGTACCCTGGCTGCCAGTTCATAACTCTTGTACAGCACAAAACCGCAGAACAGAAAACAGCACAGCGCAATAAGGATTGTAAACAACCTTACCTGCCTGAATGCCGTATCAATATTTTTTGCTTTTGTGAACATAGGTTTCAAGATTTTCCTGATAATTTATCGTGCATATAACTACCAGATTTGCCATTGCCGCTATCTTTGAAATATTCGCCGCTCACACCCTGTGAAGCCATGCCCTGCGACATTTTCCCGGCTGCATTACCGAAAACATCGGCAGCCATACCCGCACCGGAAGAAACCATGCTGGCGGTGGAACTAGTGGCACTGGTAGTTAAACTGGTAACTTTGTAGAGTAGTGTATTCCCACCGCCCGCATGGACGATATAATTGGCAACTGAAGGCACGGTGAAGTAACCCACTATGCCAATGATCATAAAAATCAGGTAAGCTGTGTCCGTAGCGGAAAAGAAAGTGTCCCCGTAATTCTGAACCTGCGAAATATCCAGTTTGAGCATGTTTTCCTGGATCTTTCCAATGATACTGCCGAAGATATTTGCCACCGGCAGCCAAAGAAATATATTGATGTAACGTGCAAGCCAAACGGTGAGAGTATGCTGAAAACCATCAAAAACTGCCATCCCGAAAACTAAAGGCCCAAGTATTGCAAGGACAATTAAATAAAAAGTGCGGATGGTATTAATGCAAAGTGCCGCCGCTTCAAAAAGTATCCGCAATATTTCGCTCATCCATTGCTTGATTGCATTGCGGAAATTGTAACCTGCTTTCGCCATTGCGAATTTGATGTCGTTGCCAATCCCTTCAAACAGTCCTTCCGAAGAAGGATCATCGCCCGGATGGGTGTATTTATACCATTTATCCCGGTCGCCGCTCCCGGTTTCTCCCACGTACATCTGCCAGACGGCTGTTTTTTTGATGGCTTCTTCTTTCTTTTGTAACAATACCGCTATGGACTTATTGGAATCCTGCACCATTGCCGCCGTACCGGTAACGGTAGGCTTCATAATACCGTTGATCATGGCAATAACAGAAGGAAATATCAGTACCGCAAAGCCAAGTACAAAAGGACGGAACAGCGGGTAGAAATCTATAGGTTCTGCATTTGCTATATGTCGCCAGACGCGCGAAGCAATATACCAGGTGGCTGCAAACCCAGCAATACCCCGGCCAACGCCTGTCAGCTTGCTGCAAAGCGGTAGCATTTCATCATAGAGCTGTTCAAGAACCGTATGTAGGCTTTTGATCTCATCTGCAAAACCGCCCTGTGCAAACGTAAATGATGGTAATAATACGCACAGGCATACAATTAGCTGTTTACTCTTCTTCATACTTCACATTTTCATTTTCACAAAAGACCTAAACCCTTCTTACTGGCAACTACTATAATCCATTTAATTGCTTAGATATTTTTATATCCACGCTTTCCCTTCCCCGCTGCACAGCCAGTACATCATTCCCTTTATTAAAACTTCGGAGGAAATACAGCTTATCACCCATATCAATATAAATCCTGTCAATGGCTGCGATCCGTTCTTCATCGCTCATGCGCAGTTTTCCCGCCGTGATCACCATCGCCAGTTCATCGAGGTTCTGCAAACTCCTGTTGATGAGGTTGCTATATACACCACCCATATAATTGATCTCATTTATGTTAAACAGGTTACAACCTTTAAAGCGGTTGAAGGCTTTTTTGTATTCCCTGACCAGCATGGTTTGATAACCGATGATATCCGCTACCCGTTTATATTTCCTGACTGTAGGGCTTACCTGCATCAACTGATCCAGGAAGAATTGATGAAGATTAAAATTGCCTTGCGATATATCCTTTATGGTATTATATCCCTTGTATACCACCTGGTAGCCTTCGTACATATTGTTCAGTATCTTCTTTAGCTGTGACAGCTTCTCCAAGTTCAGTATTAGTTGCTGTGCTTCCTGCGACTGGCTGAGAGAACGGGTAGCTGAACAGATCAATACGGCTATAATGAGTATCGTTTTCATTGCACACCATTTATTTTTTTGGAAATAATAATATCCCTTGCCTCATTACTTCTTTGAACAGTTAGCCCACCTGCAGAACGGCTGAAACTTTGTACAAACACCTGCTTATCCTGCATATCTGTATAAATGGCATCAATCCGTTTGATGCGCTCGTCATCTTTCATTTGTTCATTGCCATTGCTGATAACTGTATTTAATTCATCCAGAGATTGCATACAATCATCCAGTAAACGGTTAAAGACAGATTGCAGGTAATTGATTTCAGTTGCAGTTAACTGCCTGCCATTCCTGCATTGTTTCATGGTAGCTGATGCCTGCTTTGCAATGTCAATTTGCATAACAATAATTTCAGCAACTTTTGTATAATGTTTTATTGCCGGGTTAACAATGCCGAGAGACATAAAGAAATTATTATGCAAACCGAAATCGCCTTTCCTGATTCTTTGTACCGTATTGATCCCATCCTTTGCAATTGTATAACCTTTCTGCAAATAGCCTGTATATACCTGTAGTGCAGCAATCTGTTCAACTAAGTATTTTTTCTGTGTTTTCTTTTGGTTAAAGAACTCTTCCCACGATTGTGCCTGGCCTTTATAAAAAGCCACTAGTAATATTACTATGATAATTGCCTGCTTCATTGGATGCCGTATAATCTTTTCACTACTGATATGTCATTTTTATCTTTTGCCCTTTGAAGGCTTGTTTTGATGTTATCCTGGTTGAATTGCCGCAGGTCGGATAGGTTTTGTTCGATGTTATCTGACGCAGTGTGAATGATCTCAAGTCTCTTTGCATCGCTCATCTGCGTGGCAAAGGCATTAATGACCAACTGTACCTGTTCAACATTTTTCAGGCTTTCATTCAGGATACCGCCGTACACCTGTGACATATAATCCAGTTCAGTGTTGGAAAAATTCTTATCCTGCTTGGACAAAGCGAATGCCTTTGAATATTCGCTCACCAACTGCACCTGCTTATTGATAATATCCCGTACTCGCTGGTAAGTACTTATGGCGTTTTTAATCTTCCAGAATTCATCAAAATAATCAGCATACAAAGTCTTTTGCCTGTTAGCCCAATCGCCGATTTCCGTCAGCTTTAATTTCGACATAGCGTTTTCCAATACTTTCTGTGCATTTTGCAGCCAGACCGTTTCATTCTGTAGCCGCTGCACTTTTAAATCAATGGCTTTGATGATCTTTGTTGTTGCCGCCTTGATGATCTCCAGAATCTGCGCATTGGAGTGAAAGGAGCAGCAAAGCATGATCATTAATATTATAAGGCACTTTTTCATGACCTCTCATTTATTGGATCTTCTTATATTCAGCCGTACCGACTTTCATGGTTCTTTCACCGGGCTGGAAGGATAATACTTTCCCGTGTTGTTGTTCATGCAGCAATTGGGTTTTATCATCATAGACACCGAGCCAGTCTTCTGATTTGTATTCAGGGTCGAATATCTCTCCATCCAGCAGGCGGCGGTAACTGCCCCTCCGTTTGATCAAAAATTGGTGACCTGTTTTCTTTGTAATGGTCAGCGTATCCGTACCTTGTGAAAAATCATTGCTGATCAACCGGATATAAACACCTGTTATCCAGTCTTCTACTTTGTCTCGTTTTAACAGTTTAACCGCAGTAAACCATACCAATGTAAAAGCGGCAAGCACCATTAAGCCAATGAGTAAGAGTTTCATATAATTTGTTTTTGGGTGAGGGATGCAATTCCTTTTTCCATGTTGCCATATCGTAAAGCAGCTTCATTTACTTTCACCTTTTCCTTTTCTTCCGTGGTATATGCCAAGTATTCTTCAGGAGACACTTCGGTACGGTACACTTTGGAAAGCACTCCGCCGAGGGATATAAATACCTCCTTGTATTTTCTTGCCGGGTCATTTGCTTTATTGATGGAAAGCACCAGTGCCTTTTCCTTTTCAGTCAATCCCAATAGTTCCTGTATCAGATCAAACTTGTTCTGGTACTTACTTTGATCCAGCAATATTTTACAGTCACTGTTATTAATGATCGCCTGCTTTACTACAGGAGAGGAAATAATATCTTCCACTTCCTGTGTTACCACGATGGCTTCGCCAAAGAATTTACGAACAGTTTTAAACAGATATTTGATGTATTCGGCCATGCCTTCTTTCGCAATAGCTTTCCAGGCTTCTTCAATCAGGATCATTTTACGGATTCCTTTCAGCTTCCGCATCTTGGAAATAAACACTTCCATGATGATGATCGTAACTACAGGGAACAGTATAGGATGATCTTTTATGTTGTCCAGTTCAAAGACAATAAAGCGTTGTTGTAACAGGTCAAGGTTTTCTTTTGCATTTAACAGGTAATCAAACTCGCCGCCTTTGTAATAGGGTCGTAAAACGTACAGGAAATTGCTTACATCAAAATCCTTGTCCTTTACCTTTTCTGTTTCCAGCACTTTTACAAAATCTGTTTGCAGAAACTCGTAAAAACTATCAAAACAGGGAAACGATGTATTGTTATCATAGTACAATTGAAGGGCGTTAGACAAAGCAACATATTCACTGCGCGTAAAACTCTCATCGTCTTTCTTCCAGAGTGCCAGCAGCAATGTTTTGATGCTTTCTTTCTTTTCGGTATCCAGTGTATCACCTTCGCTGATATAAAAAGGATTGAACGTAATGGGCTTTGTTTCCGAGTAGGTGAAATAGTATCCTTTCACCAGGTCACACAAACCTTTGTAAGAATTCCCCACATCCACCAGCACGATGTGTGTTCCCTGCTCGTAATAACTCCTAACCATGTGGTTGGTAAAAAAAGATTTGCCGCTGCCGGATGGGCCTAAAATAAATTTGTTCCTGTTGGTGCAGATGCCTTTGTTCATGGGTTCATCAGAAATGTCTACATGTACGGGTTTGCCCGAAAGACGGTCACCTAAACGGATGCCCACCGGGCTTAGAGAAGAACGGTAATTGGTTTCTACATTAAAAAAACAGCAAGCCTGCGGCGAAAAGGTATCAAAAGTGTCATTCATGGGAAAGTCGGCTGCATTACCCGGTATCCCTGCCCAATAGATCTGCGCTGCCCCTTCTGTTTCTACTTTTGGTGTAGCATCCATTTGTGTAAGAGCCGATGAACACAGGTTGCGTATCTCTTGCAGTTCTTCCTTATTATCCGTCCACGCCAGCAGGTTGAAATGTGCTTTAACCGGCAGACGCTGATCAGCGATCGCTTCATTCAGGAAAGCATCTGTTGCTTCCTTAGCGATCAAGTTTTCCCGGCTGTAAGCAGAGAGGCTTTGTAAACGCAGCTTTTTATTTTCCAATTTTTGCAAAGTCTTCTGTGTATCTTCAATAAATACATACTGGTTATAGATATGGTTGCAGTTTAACAATTGCCCGATAGGAGAAGAAAAGCCAACACTGAATTTTGTTTTGTCGGTGGAGTATTTATCATAATTGATGCGTGATCCGCATAAAGCGGGAACAAACTCCGCATCGGCCATTGTGTATAGTTCGCAATAATGTTCACCTATTTTCAGACCGTCTTTAAATTCTATATCTCTGAGTGTACCATCATTGCCCAGGTTCAGATACTGTTCGATCAGGTTTGCCAGTTCCATATCATTCAAACGTTTCATAGAAACAAAGCCGCTGTCACACAGTATCCTTTCAAACTGCCCAACATGGTTCAAAAAATCAGTGTAATGTTTGGGAAGCAATGTTTCCTCTGGTACAATGCTTTTTCTAAGTAGGGAAGAAACTACTGATGATGATGTTCTCCTGTTATCTGGCTTCTTTGTCAGTAGTATATAACATTCATGGTGCATGTATATCCTTTCATTGAAAAAACGTTCACTGCTTCTGGATAAAAAACTATTGTCGTCTTTTGTAAATATTGCCTTGTATTGGTTCTCCGTAAACCAGTCCTGTTTGTGTAATAGTGAATGCCTGGGCAATACTTTAATTGCTTTGATCCATGAGTGGTGGAAGGATTCGTATTCCTGTGTGGATAGCGTGAACAGTTCCGGCAGTTCTGCTTTGAACGCCACAGTTACATCACCCATCTTTGAAAGGACGGCCTGATGCTCAACACCATATACCGGTAATATGTCAACCAGGTTTTTCATTTCAACAAATTCTTTTTCAATCGCACCAATGAATACCTTTTAATAACCTTTGGAACTGCTTTTCTTGCCATCTTTTTCATCAGCCCATGTTCACCATATTTATCGCTTAGTTTGTAGATGTACATGAACAATGCCGCGCCTAAACACAGTATCAGAAACAAGCAAAAGAAGATATTGATGCCGCAGATGTATAGCATAGCAAATAGAATCAACAAGGCGACAAGCCCACCGCCCAGCCACCATATATACTGCGCTTTCAATCCCTTGAACTCGATGGGCTTGTTGATGCCTTTGTTGATCTGATATACGCTGCTCATATACCAAAGAATGACTTGATCACGGTTGCTACTACCACAAGAAAAACACAGGAGCCGAACCAGGCAGCAGCCACCTTGCCGGTATCATGGTCGCCAGCATTCCATTTTTGGTAAACCTTCACTGCACCTATTAATCCTAAGATCGCACCCACAGCATACATAAGTGATGTACCTGAATTAAAATAGCTTCTTACTTTCTGATTTGCTTCCTGTATTCCCGCGTTGCCATCCTGACTGATTGCTACCGTTACAAAGAACAGTAGTAAACTTGCCATCAATACCCACTTTTTCATATCTCATATTTTAGATTGAATTTAAAATGCTCCACGTTCCTT
>Ga0114932_10000840_pt1 | contig 36269 bp, 32 predicted proteins | sample 2SBtaG_2_FD_87286 | JGI IMG/M metagenome (GOLD analysis project Ga0114932, IMG submission 87286) | Deep subsurface microbial communities from Kolumbo volcano to uncover new lineages of life (NeLLi) - 2SBTROV12_ACTIVE470 metaG | ecosystem: Environmental > Aquatic > Marine > Volcanic ...
AAGACTGTGTTAGGAACTTCAATGGAGAAAATAGAATCTGACGAAGATATAGCAGGAGGGGCTATTTTTCTAGTGGATCACAATGTTGCAAGGGGATTTCCAGGGGCAGAAAAGCTGATACCATATGCCGTGATAGACCACCACCCGGGAGAGGGGAGAGGTGTGGGATTTACAGATAACCGTCCGGAGTATGGATCATGTTCTGCTATTGTTACAGAATATTTTTCGGACCTAGGAGCGGTAGCAGGGAAAGTTACCCAACCCAAAAAGGGTAGGATTGATCTTCCAAGGGGTATTGCCACAGGGTTATTATTTGGAATATTAACAGATACGAAGAATTTTACTAAAGGTGCATCCTCAGCGGAGTTTGCTGCAAGTGCTTATCTCTACGAGGGGATTGATGAAGATAGTTTAGATAGGATAGCAAATCCAGAGATAGATGCAGAAGTGCTTGAGATTATTGCATCTTCTATTCTGAAGCGAGAAGCAAGAGGGCCATTTGTGATTAGTAATGTAGGAGAGGTGTCTAATGTAGATGCATTATCCCAGGCAGCGGATGAGTTATTAGGACTAGAAGGAACCACAGCAGTGGTAGTGTATGGACAGAAGGGTGCTACAACACATATTAAAGGGAGATCTAGAGATGACCGAGTGCACATGGGAGATACATTACAAGCTGCCCTTATGGGAATACCTGAGGCAGATGCAGGGGGGAAACCCAAAGCGGGTGCCGGTCAAATAATGGCAAACACCAAAAAGCAGAATCGCGAATATTGCAAGGGACTTCCAGAGCGTTTGTTCACTGCGATGACCGGTGAAGTGCAATAATAAGTCGAGTAAGTTTTGTGGTACCAGACTAAATTGAGACCAATTAATGGACTATGTTCCGGGTGAGGTAACTACACTTCATAAACTAACTGAAAAAAATCCAGAATGTTCAATGGATGACGTGGTAGTGGTGGTTCCGATGTTGGAAAGGGATTTTCGCTTGGATGCGACCGAATGGACCTTTTCGGAAATAGAACGTATTGGGCCTGAAAAGGTAATTGTAGCATTGCGATGTGAGGAGCAGAGTGTGAGAGATATATATGAGTGGTTGAATGAATTTGACCTAGATGTGAAGATGCTTTGGTGTAATGGAAATCGAATGACAGAAACGTTGAGGGAGAAAGGATTGGAGGGGAGAAATGGGAAGGGTCATGATATTTGGCTCGCGCTTGGGTTGGCTATTGAATATGGGGAATTCATAATATGCCATGATGTCGACAGGAAAACGTATGTTGGAGAAGATATTTCTAGGCTACTTTTCCCTTTAACTGAAGGAAATAAATTTGTGAAAGGGTACTATGCTAGAATAGAAAATGACAGATTATATGGTCGTCTTTGTAGATTGTTCTATGCACCTCTAGTAAGGTCTCTTAAGGGCCTATATGACGCTCCAATTTTAAGATACCTAGATGCATTTAGATACGGATTGTCAGGAGAATTTGGCATCAGAGCTCAAGAAGTAAAGGGAATTAAAATGGAACGTGGGTTTGGTCTTGAGGTAGGACTTATAGGGGAGGCGTTTGATTTTGCTGGTTTTGAGTCCACTGCCCAGGTGGATTTGGGGATATACGAACACTTTCACAGAGAAAGGAGTGGCCCAAATGGGTTGGCTGAAATGAGTCTACAAGTGAGTGACGCATTGTTTGGCATACTTCGAAGAGATGGGGTGGAAGTAAAATATGATGTGGCCCGTAAAGCGTATGAATCTATGGCAACTGAATTTGTTCGTCAATATGAATTGGATGCGAAATTCAATGGGCTGAGGTATGATGTACAAGAGGAGTGTGCCCAGGTTGAAGAATATGGGGAGTCAATTCGGGCCCCAGGAGTAGATACTCGAATGGCATCTTGGAAAGAGCTTGAAATACAAATGAAAGATATAAAAAGAGCATCTTTAGAAGATGTAAATTTGAGTATAGAGTAAAAGGAGTGAGAAATGGACCCGACACTAGATGAGCTTGTAGGCGCAGTGGATTTGTTCGGGGGATTGTCGCGGGAAGAGTTGATAGGAGGGTTCGAAGATATTGGCGCCCGAATGGGTGATTATGTAGATATTAGAGCATTGAACTTGCGTATTGACGAGGCGATTGAAAAATACTATCTGGTAGAAGTGGTGGATCAGGGGTTACTGGTGGCGGGCCCATCTGCTTTGCCTGAGCTCCCAGAAGGTGGAGAAGATTTGCCCCATCTCATTTTAGTGAGAGAAAGAGAGATAAATAGAAAAGAAGTGGAAAAAGGTGTTGTGGAGAGGATAAGCAAAGAAATTGAAATGGCAATTTTTGAAAAGGACAGAGACCGGATGGAAAGTTTGCTAGATGTGTGTTATGATTTGGAGATTTGGGCAGAGATAGATGCCGATGGCATTCGGAAGAAACTGGAAGGGATAATAGACAGCATATGGGATATTGAGGAATGAGTTGGAGAAATGGATACTAAAAAAATAAGTCACGCAATGCCAAAGGGATTGAGAGTAAAAGGAAATTCAAGGGCTGCAGTAGTGGTTCCATTAATTTTGGAAGAAAAAAAAGAAGAGATACTATTTACAAAGAGGACCGATTGGCTTGATGAACATCCGGGGCAAATGAGTTTTCCAGGGGGAAGGTATGAGCAGAAAGATAAAATATTAAAAAGAACAGCAACCCGAGAAGCAGAGGAAGAGATAGGGATACAGGCACATGAAATCGAGTTTATTGGACAACTCGATGAGTGCAAAACAATTACAAAATATACCATAACCCCATTTGTTGCAAGGATACCAGATAGAGAATATGATAGGAATAAGGAAGAAGTTGCAGAGATCGTGAGATATCCAATTGAAGCATTAATTGAAGTGGATAGTTTTGAATGGAAGGAACATACAAATGGTAAAGAAACTATATTGCTACCTTATTTCTACATAGGGGAGGATATCATATGGGGAGCTACAGCACGTATTTTGGTTCAGCTACTAGAACTTACAACAGAATGGAAATGTTAGAGTTTTGAACGGCTGATGAAAAATAAAATAGAAGATCCTAACAACAATGCAACTATGAGTCCTGCAAACGCCAACCCATAACTGCCATAATATGCAGCTACTACTCCAACATAGGTAGATCCGAAACTACCAACTCCAGTGTATATTGTTTTAAGAGCGCCGAAATCACCTCCCACGGTATCCTCGGGGAAGAGTTCGAATAGATAAGATTGCATTACAGGGGGAAATGCCCAGGTTCCAAGTGCATATATAATAATTCCAAAAATTACCAAAGTGGGTGACTCGAAAAGAAGGAGTATGATTAAGCCGATAGCACCGATGAAAAGTACAGCTGTTGTGACATACATTCTTGAAAATCTATCCCCAATAAATCCACCAAGTAGAGTAGAAGGAACACCAACGAGAAATAATGTCGCGAATCCGATACTTGTAAGGGTTGTTGAGAATCCACGTTCGATTAATAAGAAAGTGGGGAGGAAAGAAGAAAATGCTTGGCTAGTTATGGCAAAGAAAATATAAGCAAGTAAAATTAATCTGATTTTTTTATTACGGAATACACGAGATCCAGTGCTGCTAAGGTCCAAGCTTACTCGATTGAATTTATAAGGTTCTTTGCTCCATTTATGTAATAAGAAAATTACACAGATTAGCAGTAGTATTACAGGGAAAAATGCTTCCCTCCAAAATGGCCCTCCAAAGATTGCTACTCCACCGAGAGCTACTCCACCAAATAGCGCTGCAACGGCGCTTCCGGTTCTTCCAGAAGCAACTTGAATTCCAAATGCCTGACCACGTTTTTTCGAATAAAAATCAGAAAGGAGAGCGCGTGTTGGGCAGAAATATCCACCAGCCCCCACACCAAGTAGGGCGCCTGCGGCAAGGAATTGGAGATATGATTGTGTTTGGGTTAAGAGGGCAAGTCCAAGAACCAATGCACATAGACTAAATACTAGAACTGTTTTTCGAGATAATTGATCTGAAAATCTTCCTCCTGGATACTGTGCTACGGAATAAAATAACCAAACGACTGTCAGGGCAAACCCTGCTTTGTCGGGAGTCAATGCTAGTTCAATGGAGATTAGAGGAAGTAAAGCGGGGAGAAGAGATCTTCCGGCCATTATCATGAGCCATCCGAATGCTAATAGAAGAGAGATTTTACCAGTATAACCTCGAAGAAGAGATTCCTCGGGTACATTCGTAGAATCTATAGACACGGTTAATTTTGGAGGGGATTTGACTTGATGTTTACTAGATGGGGATTTGAGGAATATGGGAGGAGATATGGTCTGTGGAAAATAAGATAAATAACATGGATATAAAAAATTTCCGCGGGGTAATGGGGAATTTCATTGCGGGCGTAACGGTAGTGACACTACCAGGAGATCCACCACATGGAATTACCGTTAATTCGTTTACTAGTGTATCTCTAGATCCGGCCCTGATATCAATTTGTCTTGACCATAATTCAGAGGCTTATAAAAGATTAAAAGAGGGTATGAATGACACTTATTGTGTCAATATACTTGCGGCAGATCAAAGATGGATTGGGGAGTATTTTGCGAACATGGGAGAAGCTGAAAAAAATCCATTTGAGGGGGGAATCGCGAAAGTATTACCAACAGAATCGTTGTATTTTGAAAACTCGATTGCATATATAGATTGTTCACTATATGATAGCATAGAAGAGGGAGACCACACAATATATATAGGCGAAGTGAAAGATGCAAAACTTCTACGGCCTGAATCAGAAGTACTAATTTATTTTAGGGGAAAATGGGGAAGCGTATAGATTTGTTCTGAGAATGAATACAAGACACTAAACGAATCGGAATGTTTCAAGGTTCTTTGGAGCGAATGTCCTTATTTTAAATTGGCGGTAAAGGGCGGATGAGAGATCCCGGGTGGATCTTTCGTCTCCATGTACACATAGAACTTTTTCGGGCCGTGGGTGCATTGATTTGACAAAATCTAAAAGTCCTTGGCGATCAGCATGTCCAGAAAATCCATCAACAGTCTCAACATTGAACTTTAATTTGAGTGTTCTTGTGCGCCCTCCAGAACCAGAAACGGGGATTTCTTCCCAGCCAGATTGAATTCTACGTCCGAGTGTTCCATGTGCCTGATATCCAACAAAAATAAGTGTATTGGCAGGATCGTTGCCTAGATACTCTAACCAAGACATAATCGGGCCTCCGGTTATCATTCCGCTTGTAGATATGATAACACACGGGCCTTCGTCTTGGATTTCCTGACGTTGTTCATCTCCGCGCTCTATGTGGTGAAATTGAGGTGCAAGGAATGGATTCTCGTCGTCGTAGAAAATTCGCTTTCTTAGGTCGTCTCGAAGATATTCGGGATAGGCGGCATGTATGGCGGTTGCTTCCCAAATCATCCCATCAAGATAAACGGGGAGCTCAGGGAGTCCTCCTGTCCGCATTGCCTCCTCCAATACTAGCATGATTTCTTGAGATCGCCCCACCGCAAATGCAGGAATGATGACTTTTCCTCCTTTTTCCGTGGTTGTTTTGATTATTTCAATAAGATTTTGTTCGGCTTGTTGTTGATCAGTTTGATAATCATTCCTCCCACCATAAGTAGATTCAAGTATCAGAGTTTCGACCCGTGGGAAATCAGTTACTGCCCCATTGAATAAACGGGTTCCGCGGTAATGTATGTCCCCTGAAAAACATATATTATATAAGCCATCCCCGATATGGAAATGGGCGATCGAAGATCCCAGAATATGTCCGGCATTGTGTAAAGTGACTTTTATATCAGGTGCGATATCAGTGACACTTCCATAGGGAATGGGGATTGTGTGTTTTATCGCTTCCCGGATCATTTCGGACGTATAAGGGGGCGTCCTACCTTCTTGGGCAGCAACATCTAGATAATCAAGAGTGAGGAGACCCATGAGGTCTCGAGTAGGTTCTGTGGCGTAAATTGGGCCATCGTATCCATAACGGAAAAGAAGAGGTATGAAAGCAGAATGGTCGAGATGGGCGTGAGTGAGAACTACTGCATCTATGGAGTTCGCTCCAGCCCCAAGAGCTTCTGATACGTGGAGATATGGAAACTCGTCTTCAGATCCAGGTTTGTCGCCACAATCGATTAAAATTCGTGTCTCTGGTGTGGAAAGTAAAAAACTAGCGCGTCCGACTTCTTGACAACATCCCAAAGTGGTCAATCGTACCCATTTATCAGAGGATTTTTTAGGTCTGTGAATATGGCGCCCTACTCTTTCGAGAATGGTTCTTCGTTCTTTTCTCTGTTGTTTTAGGAAATTTCTAACGTTGGAAACTACATTGGAATCGATGGGAGGGGTTCGCACGACATCGGGTGTCCATCCAATTTGTTGTGTTATTTCGCGCATAGTAGATCCGTGCCTTCCAATGACCATTCCAGGCCTAGTTGCTTCAATTAAAACTTCCCCAGTATCTTCATGAAAATCAAGGCTAGTCACATTGGCTTCTTTGGGTATAATTTTATGAATAATTTCTTCTGTTTGTTTAGGAGGAAGAAGGGAATCTAAATCAGGACGAATTGTAATTCTTTTTTGGAGGCTACTGGCAAGGGTTCGAACAATATCACCGCTTTCGGCGAATTTTTTGGGGTCTGGTGTATATACGACTAGCTCAGGTCCTTCATAATTAACCGAGGAAATGGAAAGGTTTTCGGGCAATATATCAAGAATTTTTTCGTGGATGGATTCTAGTTTTTTATCTACTTCATTCATTGTTATGAAATCTTTTATAGGAATCTTGGGCATCTTGAGCACTAGGATAAGTAGCACTCTAGAAAACCAAAGATAGAATATTACCCAACATGGGAGACGGGTAAAATCCGCTGGTATAGTTACACCGGGTAATTATAAAAACTTTTTCAACGGGGGAGAACGGAAAAATCGGAAGGGGTTACTCTTATGAGGTAGAAAGAGTGTCTATGAGAGGCGAACAGGAGCTTGGTATTTCCAATTCTAAAAATGAAAATCCAGGGGAATGGTATGCAGAAGTCGTCAAGAAAGCTGAGATTGCTGATTACTCCCCAGTGGGAGGATTTATTATTGTGCGCCCGAGGGGCATCTCTCTATGGGAATCAATTCGTTTTCATTTGGATTCATGGTTTCGAGAAACCGGAGTTGAAAATGCCTATTTCCCAGTTTTGATTCCCGAGAAATATCTTGAGCGCGAAAAAGAAATTATCGCGGGTTTTGATCCGGAAGTGGCGTGGGTCACACATGGGGGGGAAGAAGAACTAGGAGAAAGACTTGCTGTTCGCCCTACTTCTGAATCTATTATTGCCCCATTTATGGCACGCTGGGTAAGAAGTCATAGAGACCTTCCACTGAGATTGAATCAGTGGTGTTCAGTGGTGAGATGGGAAGCTACAGAAACTAAACCATTCTTTAGAACGAAAGAGTTTCTTTGGCAAGAAGGGCACACTGCGCACAAAAATCGAGATGATGCATGGGCAGAAACCATTCAACGTTTGGATCAATATGAAAGACTATATCGAGAAATATTGGCCATCCCCGTACTGAAGGGGAGAAAACCAGAACATGACAAATTCCCAGGGGCAGAAACGACCAGTACAGTAGAGGCTTTAATGCCGGATGGAAAATCAGTTCAGGGAGGAACAAGTCACTACTTAGGGACAACTTTTTCAAAGGCTTTTGAAATAGAATATGTAGATGAAAATGAAGAGAATCAGCTTGCTCATACAACGTCGTGGGGCCTTTCCTGGAGAGCGATAGGGGCCCTCATAATGACACATTCGGATGATCAGGGTTTGGTACTTCCGCCTACCATTGCCCCAGAACAAATAGTTATTGTTCCTATTTGGAAAAGCGATAAAAGAGAAGAGGTTATGGAATATGCTAGAGAAATTCAAAAGGCATTGTCAGAATTCAGGGTCCAATTGGATGACAGAGATGAGAAAAATCCGGGTTTCAAATTCAATGAATGGGAATTAAAAGGAGTCCCAATAAGAATTGAAATTGGTCCGAAAGAAGTAGAAAACAGAACAATAACATTAGTACATAGACCAGATGGAGAACGCCATTTGATTGCGATAGAAGGTGTCGAAGAGGTGATGAGATCCCACCTTGAGAAAATCTATGAGAAACTATATCAACGTGCTTTGGATAACCTCCAAGAGAACATTCACGAAGTGTCAAATGAAGGGGATCTTGTAGATAAATTGACTAGTCAAGGGGGATATGCAAAAACGCCATGGTGTGGAGAAGAAGGGTGCGAAGAGACGGTTAAGGAAAAAATTGCAGCGAGTATTGTTATGATCCCACCGGGAACGGAGGGAAAAGTGCAAAAAGGAGATTTATGTTCGGTGTGTGGAAGTGATGCGAAAGAAATTGTTTATTTTGCTAGAAAATATTAATATATAATAAAAGATATAATGTCATTAAGTATGTTAATGTGATACATATATACATATATAATTATAGGAATAGGATTATATAGAAAGACAAGTATTAGTGGAGTATGGTGGCCAATTTAGCGGGGAGCTGTGAGCCCGCTCTGCTGATAGATCCAAAAGAAGAAAGGTCGAGCTGTGGAGTGGGGGCTGTTATGGATTTAGGAGGGGAGAAGCGGCACTCTGTGGTCGAAATGGGAATGGAAGTACTATCCAATATGATACATAGAGGTGCTATTGGGATAGAAAAGGATGCAGGGGATGGTGCAGGGATAATGTTGCAGGTTCCGCATGAGTTCTTTAAACAAGTGGTTCCTATCGAAATTCCAAGTCAATATGGAACTGGATTGATTTTTTTTCCACAGGGTGGGAAGGAAATAATAAATCTGAAAAACATAATTGAGGAGAAGCTATCAGAGCAAGGACTAGAAGTGAAATATTGGAGAGGAGTTCCAACGGACAATCAAATTCTTCCACAAACAGTGAGGGATTCTGAACCGGCAATATTCCAGCCATTTATTGCAGGAGAAGGGTACACGGATGAAGAGTTTGACAGGAGGTTATATCTAGGGCGTAGGATAATTGAGAAGGAAGTTCAAACGTCGAACATAAAAGGAAAAGAAAGCTTTTGGATTTGTTCCCTTGACCGAAGAATAATCGTGTACAAAGGATTACTTAGGGGGAATCAGATAGATGGATATTACAAAGACCTCAAAGATGAAAATTTAAAAACTAGTTTCGTTCTTGTTCATATTCGGTTTTCAACTAACACTGGTGGGTCTTGGAATTTGGCTCATCCATATCGCAGACTAATCCACAATGGGGAATTCAACACCATTAAGGGGAATGTAAATTGGATGAATGCCAGAGAATCTGATTTGGAGCATCCTGAATTTGGAGAACGTCTAGAAGAATTAAAGCCGATAATTGCGAACGTAAATCAATCGGATAGTGCTTCATTAGATAATATTCTAGAATTATTATTAGCTACGGGGAGGAGTTTGCCTCATGCGTTGAGAATGTTGATTCCAGACGCCTGGCAAGAGGATGCGAATTTAGTAGACGGGGAACGGAAGGACTGGTATAAGTTTCATGCGTCGTTGGTAGAACCATGGGACGGGCCATCGCTAGTTATTGCAACGGATGGGGAACGAGTAGGTGCGGTTCTCGATAGAAATGGATTGAGACCTTGTAGATACGATGTGACTTCAGATAATATACTTGTCATGGCAAGTGAGGCGGGTGTTTTAGAGATACCTCCAGAAAAAATAATTAGAAGGGGTCGGCTAGAACCAGGGCAACTATTTTTAGCGGAGCCGGGTAAAGGCATATATTCTGAAGAGGAAGTGTTAAAAGAATTTTCAGATCCGAAATATAAAAAATGGGTAGAATCGAATCAGATTAGATTGGAAGAATTGGCAGAAAGAAATGCAAAACCAAGAGAATCAATTAAGGAACTGCGGCAATATCAGGCCGCGTTTGGGTATACATACGATGAATTGGATCGACTGATCAAACCTATGCTTGAAACGGGGAAAGATCCTGTTGGATCCATGGGGGACGATACACCATTGGCTATTTTATCAGAGTTTAATCGGCCTTTATCGAGCTACTTTAGGCAATTATTTGCCCAGGTGACAAACCCGCCCGTGGACAATATAAGAGAGAGTTTAGTTTTTAGTTTAGAAACTAGAATTGGACACAAAAGGAATATATTGAATGAATCAGAGGAGCATGCAAAGCAACTGGTTTTGAAGAGCCCCATATTGACAGATGAGGAGGTAAACACCATTCTACATATAGGGCACAAAATGAAAGCAGGGACTGTCGAGATTACATATGATGGAAAGGATATAGAGAAATCACTTGGAAGCATTCGAGAAGAATGTGTAGAAAAGGTAAAAGCGGGGATTGAAATTCTTGTATTAACAGATAGAAATGTAGATAAAAATAAATTTCCCATACCGAGTTTACTAGCCGTAAGCAGCGTGCATCATCACTTGGTTCGGAATGGATTGCGCACACGTGTCGGGATTGTGGTGGAGTCAGGAGATCCCAGAACAGTTCACCAGATGGCCACATTGATAGGTCATGGGGCAGGGGCAATTAATCCATATTTGGCTTATCAGACAATAGAAGACATAGTGAATGGATCAGAGGAATGTAGTGTAGACGAATCGATTGAAGCGTACATAAAAGCTCTAGAAGAAGGACTGCTCAAAGTCATGTCTAAAATAGGAATTTCAACTATTGAGAGTTACAAAGGGGCTCAAACTTTTGAATCAATTGGGTTAAATTCAGAGTTAATAGATGAACATTTTACAGGTACTTCGAATAGGATTGAAGGAATTGGGATAAAAGAAATTGAAGGACAAGTAAGGGAAAGGCACCAGGCAGGGTTTAATAGTGGGTTGGATCTAGAAAGGCAAGGGGAATTTGAGTTTCGAACGACAGGCATTCATCATCAGTGGAATCCAAAAACTATTTCCAGGTTACAACAAGCTGTCCGGACGGGAGAATACGCCAAGTATCAAGAATTTGCAGAACTCATTAATGAACAGAACGGAAACTTTCAAACATTGAGAGGACTGCTGGAATTTAATTCAGATAGAGGGCCGGTTTTGATTGAAGAAGTTGAACCAGTAGAATCCATTGTGCAAAGATTTTCATCTGCGGCCATGTCACTTGGTAGTCTGTCCGAAGAAGCACATGAAAATACGGCGATTGGAATGAATCGGATAGGTGGGAAGTCAAATACGGGTGAGGGGGGAGAACCCCCAGAACGTTTTGGTACGGAGAGGGGATGTTCGGTGAAACAAGTTGCATCAGGAAGATTTGGAGTTACTTCGTACTATTTGGCTTCCGCAAATGAATTGCAGATAAAAATGGCCCAAGGATCAAAGCCAGGAGAAGGTGGACAACTGCCGGGGCACAAAGTGAATGAAATGATCGCGAGGGTCCGTCGATCTGTTCCAGGGGTTGGGCTGATATCACCGCCCCCTCAACACGACATATACTCAATTGAAGATTTGAAGCAGCTCATATATGATCTAAAATGTTCTAACCCAAAAGCAGACATAAATGTTAAATTGGTGGCGGAGGCAGGGATAGGCCAAATAGCTTCGGGAGTGGCAAAGGCAAATGCGGATGTGATACATATTTCAGGGCATTCGGGGGGTACGGGTGCGAGTCCTAGAACATCGATAAAACACGCAGGATCTCCGTGGGAATTGGGTCTGTCTGAAGCCAATCAAATGCTCTGTGCTACGGGATTGAGATCTAGAGTAAAACTTTCAGTAGATGGGGGAATAAAAACGGGACGGGACGTTGCAATAGCAGCCATGCTGGGTGCAGAAGAATATGTGTTTGGTACCGGTAGTCTGGTCGCGGGTGGGTGTGTAATGGCGCGTCAGTGTCACAATAATACTTGCCCGGTGGGAGTTGCAACGCAAGATCCAAAACTTCGTGATCGTTTTAAAGGGGAACCAGAACATGTGATGAACTATATGGAATTTATTGCACGGGATTTGCGGGAAATTATGGCATCTCTTGGATTTAGAAAAATGGAGGAGATGATAGGGAGAGCGAATCTGCTACAACAACGGGAGGTGGAGGTGGGCTTTAAAGTTGAAACTCTTGATTTGTCTCCGTTAACAGCTAGAATAACTGGAACAGATAGATACAAGACACGTCAACAAACTCATTTGGTAGAGAATTCAATTGATTGGGATATCATAGACAAAAGCAAAAGGGCAATATCCAAGAAAGAATCGGTGGAAATAGTTGATTTGGAGTTACAAACTTCGAATCGGGCTTTTGGGACTATTCTATCGAATAGAATCTCGAAAATGCATGGAGAAGAGGGCCTACCAGAGGATACTATAATAATTAAATCGAAAGGAACAGCGGGGCAGAGTTTCGGTGCATTTCTAGCTCGAGGAGTAACACTCGTAATGGAAGGGGTAGGAAATGACTACGTGGGGAAGGGATTATCAGGAGGAAAAATTGCAATTATGCCCCCCAAAAATTCAGGGTTCGTTGCGGAGAAAAATACTATCATAGGAAATGTCTCGCTATACGGAGCAACTGATGGTGAGCTGTACGTAAATGGTCTTGCGGGGGAAAGATTTGCAGTGAGGAATTCGGGGGCAAAAGCAGTGGTTGAGGGGGTCGGAGATCATGGGTGCGAATATATGACGGGAGGTGTCGTTGTAGTACTAGGAGAAACTGGAAAGAATTTTGCTGCGGGAATGTCAGGAGGGATTGCGTATGTGTATGATCCAGAGGCACGATTGAATAAGTATTGTAATTCAGAGATATGTGATATCGCAGTGGTGTTAGAAGAATCGGATGAAGAAATGATAAAACGTCTATTGCAAAATCACGTGGCATATACAGAATCAGGGTTGGCAAAGAGGATACTAGAAGGCTGGGAAAATGAACGCAGGTCGTTTGTCAAAGTTATGCCCGAAGCTTATTTGGAAGCTATTGGAAAATGGCCGGATGCGGATGTCAGAAAAACACTCCCAGTTGCCGTGGCAGATGTTGCGTAGTAAAATACTCAATACGTAAATAGCTGAGTGATACAAGTAAAGTTAATATAGGACTTGGATATGACGAATACATCTACCTGGAAGCAGCTCCCTCGAATAGTCTCACTGGGAGAGGGTGTTTTATCAGAAATGGTCCCCATAGTGAAAGAACTTCGTTTGCTGGGAGATCCTTTGGTAATCACTACTAAAACTCCAAAGATGGTTGCTGGTTTAGAAATTGTAGGAGACTTTGAGGAGAAAGGACATAATCCCAAGATGGTGGTGGTAGAATCAGAAGGAATGAAAGAGGTAGAGGGAGTCATACGAGAACTAAAGAAAGATGATTTTGGTTTCGTGATTGGAGTAGGGGGTGGAAAGCCAATAGATATTGCAAAAATAGCCAGCGTGGAGCTTCACAAAGAATTTATTTCAGTTCCTACAGTGGCTAGTCATGACGGGATTGCAAGTAGCAGGGCTTCAATACCAGATGAGGGGGTGCAACATAGCATTACTGCAAAACCTCCAATTGCAATCATAGCAGATACAAAAGTTATAGTAGGTTCGCCCTGGAAACTAACCAGTGCGGGATGCGCAGATATAATATCCAATTTTACTGCAGTGAAGGATTGGAAGTTGGCAAAACTACAGGGAACAACGGAATATTCAGAATATGCAGCTGCGTTGTCCGAGATGACAGCAGAGATGCTTATTCAGAATGTGGACTTGATTCTGAAGAAATCGGAGAGGTCAATTTTTATGGTAATGAAAGCACTTGTTTCATCGGGAGTTGCGATGAGTATTGCAGGTAGTTCCCACCCAGCGAGTGGGGGAGAACATTTGTTTAGTCACCAATTGAATCGAGTAGCAGTAGGAGAGAGACTTCATGGACATCAAGTGGGGGTAGGGACCATATTGACTGAATATCTCCACTCTGGAGAATCGGGGGGATGGAAAAAAATAAAAAATACACTAGAAAAATTAGAGTGCCCAACGACTGCCGAGGAACTAGGGGTCACAAGAGAAAATGTGATTAAGGCCCTATCTACCGCGCATGAAATACGAGATAGACATACAATATTAGGGAAGGGAATTGGGGAAAAAGACGCAGAGATAGTAGCAGAAAAAACGGGAGTTATTTAACAAGGAATGCAGATCGATGGTTATTTTTGAGTTCGATCTTCAATAAATATACATGCGAGTCGCAATTGTAGAGCGGCGGACTATCCACAAAGAGGGGGAGAGTTCTGCAAAAAGATTGCACACTGTGGCAGAATTGCTTGCTATGAAAGGACATGCAGTTAGTTTTTATTGTCTTAGGTGGTGGGAAGGGGAAGATAGGGAGAAAATACACAACGGGGTGAGATATTACGCAGTGTCAGAGGATATAGAAGATGTTGAATGGAGATTTGCGGCGCAATTGCCCTCAAAAATTAAAGAGTATGAACCAGATGTGATAATTGCAGATGGGACGGAACTGGCGGTGGTGATGGGATCAAAATTTACGTGTCTATTTTTGAGAAAACCGCTGATATTGGATTTCTACGAACAAATTAAAATTGAAAATGGAAAAAGTAGAAAATCTGAATTCATTATGGGTTTGGCAGATCTGGCAGTAGTCCCATCGGAAATGATTCAAACGAGTGTGATAGAAGCAGGATGTGAGGGTAAACTGATTGAAAAGCTACCAAACCCTATCAAGATCAAACTCATAAAAGATACAAAGAAAGAGAAGGTTGCAGATATTGTTTACTCCAAAGTATTGGATAAAAATTGCAACTTGGAGACTTTTTTATTGGCCCTAGCAGAGCTTCGTGATGTGAAATGGAAAGCTGCAATAATTGGAGAGGGCGAGATGAAGGAACTTTATGAGAGGCAAATAAAAGATTTAAGGATTTCACGCAGGGTGGAATTTTTGGGAGATGTCCCCATAGAAAGGAAAATAGCAATTTTCAAGGGGGCACATGTTTGCGTGCACACAGCGTTGAAGAGCGGATTCCCCAGGGATTTTCTACTAGCTCTTGCTTGTGGATGTGTGGGGATTGCAGAATATCATGAGAATTCTAGTGCTCATGAATTAATAAGACCTAGAGAAAGGGGATTTAGGATAACGGAGGGGGAGGTATTGCATCAGACTATTAGAGAAGCTGCAAAATTGCCTAGAAAAGAAATTGAAGAGGGGTTTTTTGGATATGATGAAAAAAATTTTATAGAGGAATATATAGGACTTATTGAGAATATAGGAGAATTTAAAGCAGATAAATTGGCTAAAGATCAATCGGATATGGGAGTTCTTTAAGCGCCTCTGCAACTCGGATGGCATCAAGGTTTTGTGAGACGTCATGTGCTCGAATTATGTTGGCTCCTTTGCAAACTGCCATAGCAGTAGTTGCAATGGTAGCAGATAAGCGATTATGTTGATTGAGTTTAAGAGAAGAAAATAGAGACTTGTGAGAGTGACCTACGAGGATGGGGCAGCCTAGAGTTTTGAATTCGTCTAAACGGCGAAGAATTTCAAAATTTTGCAGGGGTGTTTTCCCAAAACCAATTCCAGGATCAATAATTATTTTTGAACGGTCTAATCCCGCATTTTCAGTTCGAATGATTAGATTAGAAAGGTGAGATATGACTTCTTCGACAACATCGTTGTAATTTACGATACAAGTGGGATCTACTGGTGTATTGATGCTGTGTGTTAAAACAATAGGTACATCAAAATCAGATGCAATGAATCGCATTTGAGGGTCCGAAAGGCCAGAAACGTCGTTGATTATATTTGCACCTGCGTTTATTGCAGCCTCGGCTACATTGGCTTTTCGTGTATCAACAGAGAGGAGTACGTTCAATTTGGACAGTTTCTGAATGGCAGGTAAAATTCTGTTTAATTCTGTTTTGGAAGAGATGGGGACTGCACCGGGCCGGGTACTTTCACCGCCTACATCGATTATGTTTGCTCCAGATTCAACCATGGAAATTGCATGAGTTATTGCTTGATCTTTTGTGTTATAGTTTCCGCCGTCATAGAAGCTATCAGGGGTGAGATTTAAAATTCCCATCAAAATAGTACTATTTTCCCAGGGGAATCCATTGGGTTTGATAGATGCGTTTTGAAAGTTAATTGTGGATGAAAGTTGAGAAACGAGGGTGGGGAAATGAAAATTTTTATCCCCAATTATGTTAAGTAAAGATTTGAATTGAGAAGGGGAGCCAGAAAGGATTATATCAGTTAATTCTTCCTCAAGTTTGTCGAAGGGGAATATTTCTGAGGAGCCTCCAAGTTTTAGGAATTCTTTCTGAATTTGCCTAGCGTATACAGGATAAGTTTTTGTTTTTAGAGAATATGAAGAAGAAGATTGTGTTGCTTTTTTGATTACATGATTAGCCCACTTTTGACGAGCTTCACGTATCGTATATAAAGATCCAGTTACGAGGATGCAATCTCCTTCATTTGAAGAGGATATAGCCTGATTTAGGGCTACGTCGATGGAGGGAGAGGATATCGCAGGAGATCCATTCTTTGTAAATAGATTTATGAGAGGGGGAAGTTCTGCTGCACGAGGGATATTAGGTTTGGTTACAAATACTTTTTTAGAAGGAGGTAATGAAGAGATCATTCCTTCATGGTCTTTGTCACCAAGGGCCCCGAAAACTATGAAAAGGTCTTGATATTCAAATTCAGATAATGTTTTGCTAATTTCCATACATCCAGCAGGGTTGTGGGCCCCGTCTAGAATGATTAATGGGTGTTGGCTAAAGATTTCAAAACGCCCAGGCCAATAAGAATTTTTGAGGCCTGTTGAAATATCTTGGGGGGTTGTACCAAATGACTGATCACATATGGCGGCGGCTATACCTGCATTTATTCCTTGGTGGCGTCCAATGAGTCCCAGTTCTGTTTTTATAGCCCAATTTGGTGCGGTTATTTCTATAAAGGATTCTGAAGAAGAGCTGCCTTTATATTTGACTTTAAAATCGCCAGATTCTCCCACGAGTAACAGGTTACTTACTCCTCGTTTGATTTCGGCGAGTGCAGCTCCTGTTGCTGCAGTAACTAGAGGGGAATTTTTAGATGCGATTGTTGCTTTATCCCGTGCTATTTCTTCTACGGTAGTTCCCAATATATCCGTGTGTTCGAGGGAAACATTAGTGACGGCACTAGATACGGGAGTAATAACGCTAGTTGCATCGTGTTTTCCACCAATACCAACTTCTATTACAGCAACATCTACATCTTCATTGTTAAAATGCCAAAGTGCCAGAGCAGTTGTAACTTCAAAAAATGTGGGAAGAGGGGGATTGGGTTCGCAAAGGGTGGCGTAGGGAGAAATAATATCAATAAAATCTTGAATGGATTGGTGAGGAATGGGTTGATCATTTACGAGGATTCGTTCGCGGAAATCAGAAAGGTGAGGAGAGGTATAAAGTCCCACTTTGAGATTGGACTCCATTAAAATGGAAGATATCATTCGAGACGTGGATCCTTTTCCATTTGATCCAGTTACGTGAATATATTTATTTCCTATATGGGGGTTTTCGAGGTAATCCAGAAGCTTTGATGTAGAATCAGTCCCAGGTCCGATTCTGGAGCGTGGAAAATTAAATAAAAACTTTATCGCTTCGAAGTATTCCATTTTTTGAATTCACCACGTTGAAATTGAGAATGTGCTAATCATGTTTGAAACATCTTGTTCCTGTAAAAACCATTGAGATATCAAGATCATTTGCAGCATCGATAACAGCATCGTCGTTTATAGATCCACCGGGTTGGATTACTGCAGAAATCCCCGCTTCTGCTGCTTTTTCCAATGCATCAGGGAAGGGGAAGAATGCATCCGATGCCATGATAGCCCCTTGTGGAGTTTTATTTTCGGAGTGTTCGACTGCTTTAATAGATGCCAATCTAACAGCATCGACCCGAGATACCTGACCCATTCCCAATCCTACGGTTTCAGTTCCGGTGGCAAAAACTATGGCGTTGGATTTAACGTGTTTTACCACTTTCCAAGCGAAAAGCATAGTTTCTATTTGGGCGGGGGTTGGTTCTAGTTTTGTAACTATTTTGAGGTCCTCGGAGGATAGTGAACTCAAGTCTCTTTGTTGGATTAGTCGCCCTCCAACTATAGGTTTTTCAACTAAAGTTACAGAAGGAGAATTCAATTCCCCAACAGATAATATTCGTAGATTTTTCTTTGTACGTAAAATGGCCAGGGAATCTTCCGTGTAAGAAGGAGCAACTACGACTTCCTTGAAAGAGGATACTATTTGTTCTGCTGTTTTTACATCACATTCTTGATTGAGTGCAACTACACCCCCAAAAGCACTCATAGGGTCGGTTGAGAGTGCCTTTGCATATGCTTCGGAAATGGTTTTTGCGACAGCGCATCCAGCGGGGTTTGCGTGTTTGATTATTGCTGCTGCGGGTTGTTTGAATTCTTTGATAAGGTTGAGAGCCCCGTCAGAATCGTTGTAATTATTATAAGAAAGTTCTTTTGCAGTAGGGTTTAGTTGTAGTGCTGCTACAACATTTGCCTCCTTCACGGTGGGGTCGGCATATAAAGCTGCAGTTTGGTGGGGATTTTCTCCATAACGTAATTCACAGTAGTGATCGTTTTTTATTGTTAGAGAGGTGGGGAAATCATCTTGGGGGGAATCCATACTAGAATGCAAGCTTGATGTACCAAATTCGTTGCGTTTTTGCTTTTTACAATAGGAGGAGGTGGATTTTATGAAGAATGATTATTTTTTGAGTGCACATAGTAATTGAGAAAATTAGACTGGATCCTTTTTTACGGGCGCAGAACAAAGGGGAGATTATGGACGACCCGCTTTTTGCCATATCAGCGATTGATGGGCGCTATGCAGTCGAGACATTTCCCTTAAGGAAATATATGGGAGAAGCGGCCCTCATGCGAGAGCGTGTGCAAGTTGAAATTGAATATCTAATTTCGCTGTCAGAAGAGGAAGAAATTTCTTTAGAGTTATCAAAGGAGGAAGTAAAAGCATTGCGCGAGGTTTACGTGGATTTTGGAGAAACCGACGCAGAAATGGTGAAAGAAATTGAAAAAAAAGGGTACAAAGGTTACAAAGCGACGAATCATGATGTAAAGGCGATAGAATATTTTTTACGAGAGAAGACACCTGAGAAGATACACCCATGGATACACTTTGGATTGACTAGTGAGGATGTGACCAACATTGCTTATCGAATTCTTGTACAAGGGTCGATGGAAGAGATTTTGATTCCGGCTATAAATGCCGTGAAAGATGAGATAGAAAAGCTTGCTCAAGGGGGCAGAGATACGCCTATGTTGTCTCTAACTCATGGGCAGCCAGCAACGCCAACTACCTTCGGAAAGGAAATGGCTATTTATGCATCTCGATTGGGCCAAATGCAAAAGAAAATTGAACATTCAACAGGAGAACTCGTGGGGAAAATGTCAGGGGCGAGTGGAAATTATGCGGCCCAGGTGGTTGCAGTTCCAGGAGTGGATTGGCCAGGAGTTTCAAAAAAAGTGGTGGGGAAATTAGGATTCAAACACATACCATTGACGACTCAAATTAATCCAGGGGATGACCTAGCTATTCTGTTTTCAATGGTGCAAATTGCCAATCAAATAATAATAGATTTGAATCGGGATATGTGGATGTATATTTCAAACAAACAAATTACTTTGCGCAAAAATGAATCAGAAACGGGGTCATCTACGATGCCACACAAAGTAAACCCGATCGAATTTGAGAATGCAGAGGGGAATTTAGGAAAGGCAAATAGCGACTTGAAATTTTTATCAGAATCAGTTACAGTTTCGAGATTGCAACGGGATTTAATTAGTTCAACTGTGAAGAGAAATATAGGTTCTGCATTTGCTCATTGTTTATTGGGTTATTGTAAAACAAAAGATGGACTGGCTAAGATAGAGCCAGATGAAAAGAAGATGATTGAAAGTCTTTCAGAAAATGTAGAGATATTGGGAGAAGCATATCAGACCATATTACGCAGGGAGGGGTACCAAGATGCGTATGAAATTTTGAAGTCGGAAACCCGGGGAAAAAATATCACTATGGAAGAATTGCATAGAATGGTGGATAGATTGGAAATAGAAGAAGTCGTACGGGCGGAATTAAAAGATCTAGTGCCACAGAAATATTTTGGTTTGGCGAACGAATTAGTTGATGAAATTCGTTGATTATTTTTTAGAGATAAGATTAGATTTATGCCGGAAAATCCAGTATCCAATTCCTGTTAAAAATAAGCTTAAAGAAGGAAGATAGAATAGATTTTTCGCGGTTAATGCGAGAGAAGAATTCATCAAGATGGATATAATTCCTTCTCCAAATGAAACTAAAAAAATGAAAGTTATAAATCCCAGTATAAATGCGGAACGGATTGAAGATTGGCCCGTTTTTAAGAGTCCATCGTAGAGGATTATGGCTACCACAAATGAAATGGAAGTTCCGAAAACATAGAGGGGCATTCTAGAGAAAAGTCCATCTTGAGGCCCCATTAGTAAAGAGAGAAATCCAAATAAACAAATCGTGAGTAGAGTACTAGAGATAAGAAGAATGTATTCGGTTTTTGTAATAGAAGAGTTAGTCAACAGAGAGTTTCTGTAACTCATACCGAAGATCACAGAGGGCAGTGGATAAAAAACATAGCTTTTTTGTTATATAGCAAATTGTGAACAAAATGTGGGATGCATTCATAATCCCAGTTTTGAAATGACATCCGTCAAAATGTGGGCGGCTTTTTTGACTTCTGCAATAGTGACATATTCACGGGAAGAGTGGGCAACTGCACCAGTGGAGTCGGTCAGAACGCCAGGGCCGAAAATAACTGTAGGGGCTATTGAAGAGAAATAAGATGCTTCACTAGCTGCGGTGAAAGGACGGGTTTTGGTTCCACTTATTTGTTGAAAGCATTTAACCAAATTTGAATCTTCAGATGTAAAAAAGGGCCCTAGAAATGGAGTTTCTCGTTCGGATAGAGATATAGAAAGAGTAGCCCAATCGGGTATATGATTTTTAAGATGAGATTCCAGAGAAAGTTTGAAGCTATCTGCAGACTCAGGAGGGACACTTCTTCGATCGACGGTGATTTCACAGGTAGATGGTATTTGATTTGAGGAATCTCCACTCTTAATTATAGTAGGTGTGAGAAGAGGAGATCCGAGGGGTGTTTCGGTGCCAGGGGGTTGTTCTTTATCGAATGTTTTCAGTGCTGCAAGGATAGAAACACAAACGTCGATTACGTTGTTTGTTAGATGGGATTCTGCTGCATGTGCATTTTCTCCTTTGATCACTATGTTTGCTTCAAACCTACCTTTGGAAGCATTGCAGATCTCAAGATTGGTCGGCTCCCCTACGATGAACGCGTCTGGAACGTCGTCGAAGTGTAATGCATTCGCTCCGCGGGATGTGAGTTCTTCGTCGGGAGTTATGGCTAGTGTTAATTTTCCAGAAGGGTTGCTATGAATAAATGCATATACAAAAGCGGAGAGTGGGCCTTTTGCATCACAAGCCCCCCGCCCATAGACCATGTCGCTGTCGCTGTGGAAGGGAAGATGAGGGGGCACGGTGTCTATGTGAGTATTTAGGACGACATGGGGCGATCCACTCCCTCTAGTTGTAATTGTATTACCTGCCGAATCAACTAAAGGTTCAAATCCATGCGACGTGAGGGTATCTACAAGGAAAGTTCTCATTTCATCAACATCGTCGTGAGAGGGTATTTGTACGGATTTTTCGAGGAAAGATACTATATCAAAATTCGTCATGTCGGCGATATTGCTCCAGAGAACTGTTTTGTTGCAGGACCTGTTAAAATCACAGAACCTGTTTTGTTGATAGTTACAAAGAGATCTTCCCCCCCTTCTTGATTTATGCGTATTGATTGATTGGGTTTAATTTGTTTGGAGTGGTGCAACACTGAAGCTATTGCACATGCACCAGTACCACAAGCAAGAGTTACTCCCTCCACTCCACGCTCGAAAGTTTTTTGTTTAAACCCATTTTGAATTTTTTGGGCAAATGTGACATTTGTTCCTTTTGGGAACATCTTGGAATGGCGAATATCGAATGCTTTTTTGAGTAAAATTGGATCAGTTATATCATCCACAAATATTACAGCTTGAGTGACCCCTCCTGAATTGATTGCGGTAATATTTAGACCGAACATATCCTGATCTATGAAGGGAATATCTGAGGTGATGGGTACGCTTTTAGGTTCGAAGGTGGAAGGTTCCATTTCAACTTGTACATCGCCCCCAGAAACAATTTTGCAAGGAAGGGTTCCTACAGCAGTGTGCAGAATAATTTCTTCTTTATCCAAAAGCTCGCTAGCCCACTTTACTGCACATCTAGCAGCATTTCCGCACATTGGGCCAACTGAACCATCTGGTTGACGTAAATCCATAGTAATTTGAGGAGGAGAGGAAGTAGACTCAATTGTCAAAAAGAGAACTCCATCTGCGCCGATTCCATTTTCTCTGTTGCACTGAACTATGGCAAATTCAGAACGGTCGGAGATTCCATCCAGGTTTTTGTGAATGAGTATAAAATCATTCCCAGCGCCATGGTATTTATCGAAGGGTATCAAAACCAACCTACATCATGTTCATGTGAGCAAAGATCCTCGAGTGTCTCTCTTTTTCGGATGAGGCCTATATTATTTCCGTCGATTGCCACGGTCGCAGACCGGGGGAACGAGTTGTACTGACTTTCCATTGCTTCGCCGTATGCACCTGCATTTCCAATAGCTAAAATGTCACCAGTAGCAGAAGTCTCGAGTTCTATATCGACTCCTAGAATATCGGCGCTTTCACAGATTGGTCCGGTTACAGTGACGTTTGGTAAGGACGGATTAGTTTCGGTTGAAGAAATATTTTGAATATCATGGTAAGAACCATACAAAGCAGGTCTAAGTAAAGTGTGCATTCCAGCATCTACCCCGACTATAGTGTGAGAATCTAGATTTTTGATTGTGTTAATTCTCGTAAGGAGTATTCCGGCATCTGCTACTAGATATCTGCCCGGTTCGAGGACAAGTTTTGCAGAAATGTCCCCTAAAGATTTCTGTATTTCGAGCGAGACTTTGGATAGATCCAGAGACTGGTCGTCGGGGTGGTATGGAACGCCAAAGCCCCCTCCTACATCGATGAACTCTAGATCAATTGGCGAAGATCGAGAGATATCTCCAAGTGTCCTGCAGAGACTTTGATGGACGTCCATGTCTTGAGGGGAGATTCCACTTCCAGCATGGGCGTGTATTCCAACGATATCGAAATCATGAGAAGAATGAGATGTGAGTAAACTTATAGCTTGATCGGGGGAAAATCCAAATTTTGCGTCGGATCCCGTTGATACATATTTGTGGTGACCTGCCCCAGATCCGGTATTGATTCGAAGGCATATACGACCACGATAATCCCGCTCAGATAATCTACGGAGTGTATCGTGAGACCCAATATTTATTGTTAATCCAGAAAGGGTAACTGCAAAATCTAGATCAGAATCAGGAGGGTTTACTGCAGTATATAGGATTCTCTCAGGAAGTATTTCTGCGCGTATAGACCTGTAAATTTCCCCAGCGGAGACACATTCAATTCCAGCTCCTAGATTTCCAAGTGTTTGTAATATTGCGCCAGAAGTATTGGCTTTTGCTGCATAATAGATATCTGCATTTTCGAAAGCAGAGGACAGTCGGTGGTAGTTTTGGCGAATCCTTTCAAGATCAATTACATACAGAGGAGTCCCGTGGGTTTCTACTACCGATAATAGCGTGTCATGTGGCCAATCGGAAATGATTCTATGTTCTGACATTAGGGAATCACTTCCGTAAACGGTCCTCTTTCTCTGCTGCAGTTCTAGTGGTGTCTTCAATAGATAGTGCCACAACTGCGGGTTTGAATGCCCCGCCTCCTTTGAACAAAGGATGGTTTCCGACATCGGAATGTACAAACCGAGTAAATGCGCGGCGATTTGGAGGAAGATGGCCATAAATAATTTCTTCCGAAACTAGATCATAGACAGGAATTCTAGGGGTTAGAAGGGTGTTTTCTGCCACGATAGAACCTTCCCCAACTACGAATCCACTAGTCACGCGGCATCCAGACCCTAAGGAAACATCATCTTCTATAATAACAGGGGAAGATTCTACAGGTTCCAATACCCCGCCTACAACTGCATTCGCTCCAAGTTTCACGTTAGCCCCTACCTGAGCGCAGGAGCCAACCACGTCATTTGAGTCAACAAGAGTCCCATCGCCAATTGATGCACCTATGTTGACAAAACAAGGACTCATCAAAATTGCATTAGAACCAATATGAGCTCCACGTCTGATGACTGTTGCAGAAGGGGTGTTTCGAGTTCCCTTCTGGGAAAATGTAGAAGTATCTGCGAGGGGTAAAATATCATTGTAAACAATGTCCCCATAAACGATAGGGTTCTTTTTCCTGAGGGAGAAATTTAATAAAATTCCATGTTTGACCCAATGGTTTACCTCCCATTCTTCAGATTTTTTTTCTGCGGCTTTGGTTGATCCAGACTCGAGAGAGTCAAGAAATTCATCTAGGGTGGCTATGACTTCCTCGGTGCAATTTTCGGAAGTTATTTCCCCGGATGTTTGCTGATCCCATAAAGCAGAGATATTATTTTTGAGACTCATGTCGGGACCCCCAACACATCCTTAAATCCATACCAGCCAGGTGGCTGATTGGAAAGCCAAATTGCAGAATCTATAGCGCTCGAGGAATACACTCCGCGGCTTTCTGCTTGATGTTTCAAAGTGATCATTTCGTCGTTTCCAGCGAAAAGTACCTCATGAGACCCGCGAATGTTACCTGCCCGGATAGAGTGGATTCCGACTTCATTTGGTTTTCGCTCATTGATACCGGATCGGCCATATGTAGGATCTAAATTTGAGCGAGATTTTCCGATAGTATCTAAGAGAGATATGAGAGTCCCGCTGGGTGAATCTATTTTTTTGTTATGATGAGTTTCGGTTAATTCAACATCGTAATTGGATAAAATTCCAGAAATAGAATTGATTGCTAGATGTAATGCTGCAATTCCCCTAGAGAAGTTAGCTTCAAAGAGGATGGGGATTTCATCACTGAGTGTGTGTAGCTTGTTTAATTGTTCCTCCGTGAAACCAGTAGTACCGATAACGATGGGGATTGAGAATTTTGCTGCGTTTTCGGCGAAAAATAAACTTGCTTCTGGGACTGTTAAATCAATAACCACATCTGGGTTTGATTCTTGGAGTTGGGAGGAAAAATCAGAGGGAGTGCAGATTGGAAATTCTACAGAGGATAAATGGTTTGGAAGTTCGTTCTTAGTTTTTTGGGAAGTGGCAAAGGACACTGTGGTCGAATCCGATCTCTGAAGTATTTCTTCAATTACAGATTTGCCCATGCGTCCTGTTGCTCCAGTTACTGCTATATTCATAGGGTATGCTCTAGTTCTGCTAAATCACCTAAGAGGTCAAGAAGTTGTTGACGATTGTTATCAGAGATTCTTGATAAAGGTAATCTAAGGTGAGGTGGGGAATTATATTTTAAATGCATTGCTTCTTTGACGGGTATTGGATTCGATTCGACGAATAATCCACGGAAGATGGGGCATAATTTGCGGTTTAGGGACAATGCGTGGGGGAAATTATGTCGCTCTCCGGGTAGAGCGGACCATACCATATCGCAGGTCAATTCGGGTGCTATATTTGCTGCAACGCTGATAACACCCGTTCCGCCAAGACATAGTAGAGGGAGGGTCATTTCATCGTCCCCAGATAAAATGTTAAAATTTTCATCCCTAGTGCTTTCGATTACTTGGGATATAAAACCTATATCACCACTAGCAGCCTTATATCCAATAATATTATCATGAGAAGCGAGTGATGTTGTTGTTTGTACTTCTATGTTTCTTCCAGTTCTAGAAGGTACGTTGTAAATGATTTGAGGTATTTCGACTGCGTCTGCAATAGCCAAAAAATGAGATTCCATACCGGCGGGTTCTGGTTTGTTATAGTAGGGAGAAATTAAAAGTATCGCGTCCGCACCAGCATCTACAGAGCGCTTGGAAAGGGCTATCGCTTCGCTAGTAGAATTGCTCCCAGTTCCAGCAATAATAGGAATATTTTTTACAGTATTGGCCACACATTCCACCACTTCTACATGTTCATCGTGAGAGAGGGTTGCGCTTTCGCCAGTGGAACCAGTAGGAACCAATCCATCAACTCCGGCGGATTCTAATCGTTTTGCATCGTGTTCGAGTTGATCAAAATCGATGGATCCATCATTGAAAAATGGAGTGGTCATTGCAGGGAAAACACCAGTTAGGTTTGGAGAAGTCATGGGAAGTGCTTGGAAAGATTAGATTTGTGCTGAGTCTTGTAAGACGTATAAGGAAATAGTCTTTTCCAAAGAAATACGATTATGCGATAACGATATGAGAAAGGTCATGGAAGAAAAAAGTGATGAAGAATGGGTACTTGATCTTCAAAATATTGCAGATTATCAGTTTGGAAAAGGGGCGGGAGAGGGACTATTTACAGGAGATATAAGGATAGAGAGATCGAGAACGGGCAGGGCTCGTCAAATTCATGCAGAAGAAGGGTATATAGCGACACATACCAAAGGGGGGAGACTTTCGTTGGGGATAGAAGGTGGAAAGAGACTTAGAGAGTCACTTGAATTTCCAGCATACAGAGTCATGGTGGGAGAAGAATCAGAGGTATACGTCAGAGGGGGCAAGAACGCATTTGCAAAATTTGTCGTAGAGGTTGATCCGGATATTAGACCTAAGGATGAGGTGATGGTAGTAGGAGAAAACGATTGTTTGTTGGCAGTGGGGAGGGCAAAAATGAGTGCAGATGCCATGTTGGAGTTTAACAGAGGTGTGGCTGTAAAGGTTAGAGAGGGTCAATTGGAATAAAATTCCGAGCGCCATATTTTTGTTTTGACGGGACATGTAGACGGGTATGTTTAGCGGTGGGGGTTTGAACCCTCGAAAAATGAAAAAGATGATGGAACAGATGGGGATTGAACTAGAAGAGTTAGAAGTAGAAGACGTTGTAATGACACTAGTGGGCGGTGAAAAATTAATATTTAAAGAAGTTGAAGTGACAAAAATGGAAGCAAGAGGTCAAAAAACATATCAGTTGATTGGAGACCCAGAAATTGGAGGAGATGATAAGTTAGTAGATGGTGGAACGAAAATATCTAAGGAAGATATCGAGATGGTAATGCAAAAATCGGGTGTGGATGAAGAAACAGCTCGAAAATCGATTGAGGCTACTGAAGGAGATCTTGCTGCTGCAATATACAGATTAAAGTGATAGTGTTAGTAGTTGGAGAGAATAGAGAGTATCTTTGCCACCCAGGGGATGAGATTGGGACAGATTTGGGAATATTGATAGTTCCAGAAGATGTGAAAATAGGAGACACAATAGAGACGCATCTTGGTAAAAAATTTACAGTTATGGAGCCAAGAGTTACAGATCTTTTCCATCATTTAGAAAGGACAGGGGCTCCAATACTTCCTCGTGACGTGGGATTGATTATAGGGATGGCGGGGATTGGGTCAAATGATCGGATATTGGATGTGGGAACGGGGACTGGGATTTTGTCAATCTGTCTGGGGAAGGTGGGGGCAAGTGTAATAACATATGAAAAGAATGATAAATTTTTCGAGGTTGCCCAATCCAATATAAAAAAAGCAAGAGTTGAAGAGAGAGTAGAAGTACGAGGGAGAGATGTGATTGAAGATTTAGATATATTGAATGATTTTAGTGTAATAACTTTGGACATGAAAGATGCAGAGTTGGTTGTAAAGCATGCTAGAAAAATTCTCAGAACGGGTGGCATTTTAGTAGCATATTCTCCATTTATAGAAAGTGCCAAAAAGGTAGTTGAATGTGCGAAAGAGGTGGGTTTATCAGATGTAAAGACGATGGATACGGTTCAGCGCGAAATGGAATTTGGTGCACGTGGTACGAGGCCTCAAACTAGGGGTGTGGGGCATTCGGGATATTTGACTTTTGCTAGGAAATACGTATAGTTAATTGTCATTCTCGCGCCAGCGATACTCACATTTTGTGCAAACAAAAAATCGCGTTTCAGATTCATCTGCACCGCGTATTTGTTGCAAATACCAATATGCGGTGTCGTTGTCACACTTAGAGCATTTAGAGTTGGTAGTGGGCAAGCCTCGTTCAGTGACATTACTGGTGTCAATTATGTCAGTTTCTTCTTGTGTTTCGGTCGTCCCAGTTTGACCGGTGAGTTTCTGGAACATTGCGGCATATTTATCTTGTTCTGACATGGTGAGAGAATTATACTAGAGGTGATATGAGTTCGCCTGAGTACTTAAAAAAATCGAGCGAGAGGGGAACAGGGGATAAAATCAATATCCAGAATCTATTAGAAATTGGTTTGCGTGTTCAAGAATCGCACGGGGGCCGTCGTGATTAATTGTATTGATTGCCTGAGTATAATCACGCCATTGGAGATCGGAATGTTCATCAGAAATATCTGCTTTGGAATCAAATGATTTTGCAACGAATAAATGGACGGTTTTATGAATAGTAGAGCCACTTGCTTGAAAGAAATAGTCATACTCTTCTCGGAATCCATCTAAAAGTTTAAAATTAGAGAGTCCAGATTCTTCTTGGACTTCTCTAATTGCAGTTTGTTGAAGTTCTTCTGCCCCTTCTACACCACCTTTTGGGAATTCCCAGTCGCCAGCTCTACTTTTTAATAAGAGATATTCTCGTTTGGTTGGTTTGTCTCGGTAGATTATAGCACCAGCGCTAACCGCTTCTATCATGGTGTATACTAAAATTCGAGGTTATTTCACAATATCGGGATGAATGGGACAAATTTAGTGCCTAGGGGATTCTTTATAGAGTAAGAGTATGACGTTTGTAACTAGACTTACGCTGAGGAGTGGGGATAGAAATTCCCTAGATAAAATAGTAGGAGATATCAAGCGTTCTGCAGAGAAAAAAGGAGTGAGGGTTAGAGGACCACATACTCCGCCGCCTCAAACTTATCGGGCGCCACAATATAAGAGATTGGACGATATAGAAAGAAAATTCCCCCCGTGGGAATATAATGTGTACGAGAGGTGGATAGAAATATCAGGACATGATGCTTCCGTTCGAAGAGTTACAGATATAGAGTTTCCAAAAGGAATACATGTCGAGGTTGAAGTTTTGCAGGTGGGACTGAAAAAATAGCTAACTGGGTTGGGATGTGGCAGAAATTGTTTCGGAACAGTGACGTCCTAGTGAAGGACTACTAGGTTGATGAGTAATGCCGTAGGGATATTGTTTGCTTTGTTGGCAGGTATATCAATCGCGGCCATGGCGATTTTTGTGAGAATGGCTACAAAAAAAGGAGGGGATGCATTTACAGCAGTTATTGTCAGTCTTGTTTTGAATTTGATTATCATAATTCCGGCAGTGGCAGTGATATACTATCCAGAATATGGCATAACATTGAGATCGTTTTTGGCATTCGTAGGGGCAGGATTGACGGGGACTTTAACTGGGAGAGTATTTTATTTTGAAGGAATTAGCCGAGTGGGAGCTAGTCGGGCAGATGCCATCAAGGCGACTATGCCCATATTTGCTACGATTACGGCGATATTAGTATTAGGAGAAGATCCTACTACAACCCATATACTTGCAATATTGGCCGTCGTGATGGGAGTGTGGATCATTTCGTCGGAGATGATGCTGAAGAAAGGGGGGGAGAGTGTAATAGGGAAGAGGAGAGATATTATATATCCGGTTTGTGCTGCGATTTGTTTTGGTTTTGAGCCTATATTTGCTAGAATTGGAGTGTTAGAAGGAACCCCGTCTCAAGTTGGGGTGAGTATAAAAATATTAATTGCCGCAGTTGGATTTTTGCTTTACTTCGTTTGGAAGAAAGAGTTACCAGATGTAAAAGAATTCTTAGCAAATAGAGAAACTGCCAAATGGTATATATTAGCAGGATTGGCGAACACCGCCATGATGGTATTCTACTATGCTGCAATAGAGAAAGCTCCAGTGGTGTTTGTAGTCCCGTTCCTCCAAACTAGCCCACTATTCGTGGTTATTTTTTCATATATTTGGATACAAGATATAGAGCGCATTACATGGAGATTGGTGCTAGGAGTTATAGTAATGATTTGTGCAGCAATAATTATAACCTCCATAGCGTAGGAAAACAGAAATGTTTTGCAGATAGGTCGTCTTTAAATTAATATGATAGATCTTACAGTTCCGATGGGCAGAGAGCTCCCATCATTTCCAGGGTATCCGGGTTTTGAATATGAACAGTGGGGAGGGCATAATGAAGGGGGCGGGGCGTTGATGCACTATTACTCAGCGAATACTCATCAGGGTACACATATAGATGCGCCTTATCATTTTATTCCAGATGGAAGAACTGTGGATGAATTGACATTTGAAGAGTTAGTAGGCCCTACAAAAGTGGTGGACTTGAGGGAATTCAGGGGAAAATCAATTACAGCGGAAATATTAGATGATCATAAGAGTGAGATTGGGAAAAAAGATAAAGTCATAATGGTTACAGGAGACGTTGATGCTAATTTTTTTACAGGTAATTTTTTCAAGGAGGCTTCGGATATTACTCTTGGTGCGGCAGAGTGGCTTATTGAACGAGAGGTGGAATTGATAGTGAACGATTTTCTCACCGAAGCTGTCCCGGGAGAACCGGACCGACCAGTTCATAAAGCGCTTTTGGGAGCAGATATCCCGGTAGTAGAATATATTTGTAATATAGAACAAATAGCAGGATACGAGAGTATTTGGATTGGGTGTTTTCCCATGTTGATAAAAGGATTTGAAGGTACGCCTACTCGAGTGGTTGCAAGACCTCTATAAATTGAACAGGTCGGAATACAAATCTAGTTGATTTTTTTGATCAAGCGTGGGGAAACGAACTATGAAATGTTCAACACCGGCATCAATGAATGAATGTATTTTTTCTGCGACCAGTTCGGGGGGGCCAAAGGCTCCCGCTTTTTTTAGATTTGCATCGGGAATATTCCAAGGATAATAAGAACTTATATAGGCTCTAGCTTGAGCAAATGCTTCTTTTTCACTGGGAGCTATTACTACATCAGTATAATTGGTTGCAACAATCGAAGATTCCCTCCCTGATTTTTCCACGATATCCCGAGCATGAGAGATCATACTAGAATAGTTCGAAGGATCTGTTTGGGGCATCAAACCGTCTGCGTGTTGTTCTATTCTTTTTTGGATTGAATTTGGAAAACCAGATTTTGAATCGAACTTAGTGGCTGCCACATAGATGGGTGGTTCCCGGGTGGGAGGAACGTTGAGACAAGCATCGTTAAAGGAGTAAATCCCAGTGGAACTAACAGTTTCCCCACGCCACAAATTTCTAATTAGATCGAGGGAATCATTGAGAATGTTTCCACGTTCGGAGAAGGGGACACCTAGATTCATGCTTTCGTTTAGAGTAGATTCATGAGAAGTTCCGACACCGACGCCAAAAATAAATCTTCCACCAGATAGTTGATCAAGTGTTGCAGTTGCATGGGCAACATGAATGGGATGGCGCAAATGTAATAAATAAATTGCAGTTCCAATTTGGACTTTTTTTGTTAAAGTTGCTATTGAAGCAAGTGTGGTGAGTGGTTCCAGTCGGTGTCGCGTCAAGATGCTATCTCCAACCCACAATGAGGAAAAATCTAAAGATTCTGCATGGGAAGCTAAAGTTAGTAAAGCGGCAGTATTGGAAGAAAGAGACATCGAAGAATCACTCTGCATGGTGATACCACGGGTGGGAAGGACATATCCGTGTGAAACCATAGCTCACTTGATCGTGGTGAGTCCAGTGATAAAAATCTTTTTCAATCGAGATACGTTGCCGTGTGAAGACAATCAGTTTCGGTGTGGATATTTAAAACAGTGGGCAAGGTTAGATTTATTTCTTGTTTAGTTACTACAGGAGTTGAATAATTTGTGTTGATATATTTGAGTGTTTTTCCATCATTTTCTCTTTGTTGGACGAAGTCGAAGTGGCTTTGTAATCGGAGAGGGGAATAATTTTTTAGAACATCAGAATTGTCAGTTATACGTTGAGTTATATGACCGCCGAAGGATTCATTTAACTCAATTCCAACACTATTTCTTCCAGAAGCTATTGCGCTTAAAAGAGTAGTTCCAGTGCCAAGGTAAGGATCTAGAACTAGATCCCCTTGGACTGAAAACATATTAATCAGTCGGGTAGATAGTTCCAAGGGATATGCTGCACTTCGGGCTCGTAGATCTTCTGAATGTAGACTTTGGCGATTTCCTTTTAAATCTTGCCATAAATCAGAGAACCATTGATTTCGCTCCTCCCAAAAAATTGCACTTTTTTGTCTATTTTTCTTTTCTTCTTCTGTTTTAAATTTTCTTTTTCCGGATTTCCTGAGTAATAGGATGTGTTCATATTCGAGGGTGACATATGCCCCAGTTGGCAGCATTCCAGAACCCATAAACTTGGCGGGAGAGTTGGTTTGTTTTTTCCAAATGATTCCAGGTAAAGCGTGGAATCCTATGCTAGAACAAAATGATAGTATCTTAGCATGTGAGGGATATAGTTGGAATTCACCACCTAACGTTCGGGTTGCGTCTCCGATATTTATGCAAGCATATCCACCTTTTTTCAATGCTCGGTAACATTCGGACCAGACTTTATTGAGCTCTTCGTGCATGAGATTGAAAGCCAAAATCCCGTTTTGAGAGGATAATGCTTCTTTGATTTTTGGATTTTGGGCAGTGAATAGATCATCCCACATTTCGATCATTGGATAGGGGGGAGAAGTTACAATCAGATCAATGCTGTCGTTGGATATGTAGCGCATATCACGACTATCATTAAAAATTATTTTGTGTTTTGTTTCCATGATATATAGAATGAGGAATATATTGAATACAGGGCGGTGCTGATACGTACTTCTATCGGTAAAAATTGGATATATTTTCGGAAAGGTTAGATAAATGAGGTCATAAGATCATAAGGCGAACTAGATGAATAGACAGAAAGTCGTATTCTGGTCCGAAAGTTCGGGGGGGTAGCCAAGCCAGGCCAAAGGCGGCAGACTCAAGATCTGCTCACGTAGGTGTTCACGGGTTCGAATCCTGTCCCCCCCACTAAGAGTTAAGGGTAGAAATCACCCATATTTTTACTATAAGTTGGATGCATTTTCCAGAGTTAAATAGGAGGGTATTTCGGGTGGTGCCTACTATAAGGAAATCTTGTTAATTATGAATGACACAGCATTAATAATAGTAGACATACAGAATGACTTTTGCAAAGGTGGTCCATTAGAGGTTAAGAATGGAGAAGAAGTGATCAGGGGGCTTAATGAAATGATAGATAAATTTCATACAGAGGGAAAACCCGTTTATGCTACAAAGGATTGGCATCCTTTAGATCACTGTAGTTTTCAGACAAATGGGGGATTGTGGCCTGTTCATTGTGTTCAGGGGACCCCGGGGGCTAGACTTCATCCAGAATTATTGATTGATGACAGAGTAGGTATAATCAACAAAGGTACTGAAACTGGTGAAGAAGCATATTCTGGTTTTGATGGGACAGATTTTGCTGAGCAGTTAAGAGAAAATAATATATCAAATGTGATTATAGGCGGACTGGCTACGGATTATTGTGTTCACGGGACCACGATCGGGGCTGTAGAAAATGGGTTTTCTACTTCAGTGATTGAAGATTTGATTAGAGGTGTAGAAGTAAATCAGGGAGATTGTGCCAACGCGATTAAAGAAATGAAAGGCGCGGGTGCAAAATTCATCCAATCGTCGTCATTGGTTTAATTAATAGAAATACGATAGTTTATACAGTTCATACAATGAGATTCGTTTCCGCCCTTCCGATCTCGGATTACTTCGGGTTTATATTTGCTGAAATCAAATAAAAAGTATCTAAGTAGAACTATTATGAAACCTACAGAAGATGGGAAATTAAAATTGCTTGTGGACAGATGGGGGAATCTAGGATCGTGGTCAATTAGGTTCAAAATTGCTTTGATTTCCATTGTATTAATACCATGTATAATATTTAGAGGAACAATATATGACGTCTTTTGGCGTTACTTTTGGGGCCCAATACTTGCGGATGCAACCGGATCTGCTTGTGCTGTGAAGGGGACTTCTACTGCTTCAGGGTATGGAGGACAGCTAGTCCGTGGTTTTGAAGTAGTTCAGTATACAAATGTGTGTTCGGAGTTAGAAGGAATAGTGGCATATCCAGGATATACCTACGTGTCTGAAGTTGGATATGCACTCATACTAGTTTTGTTGCTTTTTGCAGTGGCCAGGATGTTCTCACAGATGGGAATCGAACTGGATACGCAACTAGTCTTTTCATTGATCCCATATATGCTATTTGGAGGGGCTCTTAGGGTTGTAGAAGACGCAAATGACATCGTCCCGGCAGGTGTAGAAGCTACGATTGGGTATCCACTTAATATACTTCTAATAAGCCCGGTGGTGTATGGGACTATGTTTTTAGTCACAATGGTAGCAATACTAGTTTCCGTAAAACTAGAGAGAATGGAACTTGTGGATAAATATAACCGGGTTCTATTTGCTATAGGAGTGGGGCTCACAGGGGCAATATTATGTTATCTAGGTTGGCTTGTTCTATCGTGGCCTCATGTTTACCTGTATTTAGAAATAGCATTGGTTGTATTAGTAATGACAACCATCATTACAATATTTTTATGGCAGGTAATAAATCGCAGGGGGAGTACGATGACAGAGGGAGTGGGAGGGATTGGGTTGGTTGTTTTGTGGTCTCAAATTTTAGATGGTGTTGCAAATGTGGTGGGCATAGATTGGGTGTATAGATTAACAGGTGGGATGCAGCAAAATCTAGTACCAAAACACCCCATCAATAGAGGGTTGGTAGAGATAGGGTCCCAATTTCCGGATTGGATAACAAATATAATAGGAACGGCTTGGCCATTCTTGGTGATCAAGATAGGTGCTGCACTTTTAGTAATTTATATTTTTGATAAGGAGGCGATGGAAGAAAACCCGAGCTGGACTATTTTGCTTTTAATTGTAATAATAGCAGTGGGTTTAGGTCCAGGAATGCGGGATTTACTAAGAGCGGTTTTGGGAATCTAAGGATAGGGATGATGGGGCCGGTCTAGTCTAGATCTAAAGTTACCAAGTGAAGCAGGTACAGTTCGTGCTCGAGATCCGAAAAAGGGTTTCTCGAAAAAGAGGGGCTGTGCCTTGGGGATAAGTATACGAACGGCTTCAAATCCTATGGTGGCTATATCAGGAGGAGTGAGTTGGACAGAATAAGAAGACAAATCTAATGAATGTAAATGAGTTAGAAGGAAGAATAGTTCTTCAGTTTTTTTGGAGAAAGTAGGAATGGAAAGATCGTTTGAGGAGAAGGGTTCACTATGCCCTATGAAAGATTGTGCTTCTTTTGGAAAATTAGAATAAGTTCCTATTGCAGATGATTGATTGTTTGCTATATCAGGCCCCATAGATCGCAATTCCATCCAATTCTGTAATGCTTCAGATAGAGCACCAATTGCTGCGTGGTTTGGATTGATATTTGCACAAGAACCTACAGCGAATTTCGGCCATTTTGAAGATCTATGAACAGCTACGGTAACTACGGGGATGTCTATATCCTGAGTTACTAAGAGAACGGTAGAATCGAGCCCTTTGGAATTGGCCATCTGGGATAAAAGATCGAACTCGGGGTCGTCTGGTGAAAATATAGAGGGCGGGCGGTTGGAATACCAAGACAACATGGTTGCGTCGCGTTCTATAACTTCGTAGAGGCCTGATAGTTGGGCTTCTATGAGTGAGTTCCCTATTGCGAGTCCAGTGGTTATTGCGGGTTTGTAATATTCAGAGGGGGGCGGGAATACAGCGAATTCTGCAGGTAGCAAAACGGTTTCATTGGAATGGAGATTGATTCCACTAATCCAATCTATTGATTCATCTTCATAAAGATCGGGAGAGGGTTGGACGAAGGAAGAAGGAGAAATTGAATTTTTGAAACTAGAAGCGGGACCGGATGTGAATGAATCGGCGTCATAAACTCCAGAACTGTATCGCTCTAGAGCTTCTCCGATTGTCTTAATAAAAGCTTGGTCCCAATTGATGGCAACTCCAGCGGATTGTTTTCGGACTGACTGGGAAGTGAAGGAAGTTGTGTCACATAAATTTGCTAGATAATAAGGAGCAGGGAAAGACTCGGCTTCAGAGATTGTAT